>WNFX01001032.1_pt1 | contig 53411 bp, 47 predicted proteins | sample 5400111 | NCBI WGS metagenome assembly WNFX01 (sample SAMN13153363, study PRJNA577476) | soil metagenome | isolation source: 40 cm soil or saprolite under grassland replicate 1 | place: USA:California | collected 2016-06-15
CTGGCCAGGGTGGGCGAGCTGCCAGGTCCGCCCAGAGCAGGAACACCGGGTTGACGGCGGCCAGGCGGTGCACGTCGCCAGGCAGCGGCGCCAGCCGCGCCGCCTGCACCAGGGCGCCGTGCACGCGATAATCGGCCGCGTTCAGCGCCGCGTGCGCGGGCCCGACCCGTTCCACGGCGGCGAGCGCCACCACGACGCGGGCCGGGCGGCGCGCGGTTACCGCTGCCACCACCGCGGGCCCGCCGCCGCCCACGAATACCGCGTCAGGTTCTGGCAGCCCGTCAAGCGCGCGCGGCGCCTGGCCAGCCACGACCCTGACGTCCACGCCGTGCCGCCGCGCGTTGGCCAGGACCAGGCTGCACCTGTGCGCGTCACGCTCGACCGCGACCACCGCCGCGCCGAACCTGGCGCATTCCACCGCCACCGACCCCGCCCCGGCTCCCAGGTCCCAGACGAGCCTGCCTGGCCCTGGCCCGAGCCTGGCCAGGGCCAGCGCGCGCACTTCGGCCTTGGTGATGACCGCGTCCCGCGAATCGAAATCGTCATCGGCCAGGGCCCAGCCCGCGGGCACCTGCGGGCCCGGCCACGCCCATCCCGGCCCGCCAGGCCCGGCGTCGCCGGCCAGGACAAGGACCACGTTCGGCTGCTGCCAGCTCCGCGCGGCGGCCGCGGCAGGCGAGCAGTCGGTGATCCGCTCGGTGGCCGCGCCGAGCTGCTCGCAGACCACCAGCCTGCGGTCCCATCCCGCCAGCGCCGCGCCGATCTCGGCCGGCCCGCAGCCAGGCCCGGTGAGCACCGCCACCTTCTGGTGCGCGCGGCAGACGTTGAGGGCCGGCCGCGGGTCCCTGCCGTGCGCGCTGACCACATGTGCGTCATCCCAGGGCAGCCCGGCTCTCGCGAAGGCCATCGAGACGGCGGAGGCAGCGGGCAGCACCTGCGGCGACAGCCCCCGCTGGCGCAGCGACCTGACGATGCCGAAGAACCCAGGGTCGCCTGAGGCGAGTACCACCGCGTCGCCGTCATGGGCAGCGAGCTGGTCTAGGGCCTGCCCGAGGTCGCCGAGCACGACCGTGGTCGCTCCCGCCGCGGCCGGAACGGCAGCGAGCTGCCTCCGGCCGCCGGCCACCAGCGAGGCGGCGGCGACCGCGGCGCTGGCCCGCTCACCGAGCGGCGAGCCGTCCAGGCCGATGACCGTGATCATGCCTGCCCCGCCCACTCGGGCCGGCTGGCCGCCACCACCGTGGACCCGGCGAAGTCGACCATCGCCACGTCGGCGTCCAGCTTTCCCTGGCCGGCCCTGAGCAGGACCGAGCGCACCCGCAGGCACAGCTCGTCTCCGGCCGGCCGCAGCAGCCCTTCCCGTTCCCAGATCTCGTAGGCATGCCGGCCGGTGTTGGCGGCGACGACCTGCTGAGCGATCGCAGCGGTGCCGCCGGCCGCGAGCGTGATATCCCCGAGCAGCGCCAGGTCGACCTTGGACCTGGTGTAGTGCGTCATCAGCACGCCGGCCGCCAGCTTCGCCAGCTTGCCGGCCATGCCGACGAAGATCACCCGCTCCAGCCCGGTCGCCAGCGCGCGCCGCAGCGCGGCGCCGGTGAAGTCGCCGACTTCGACGAAGCAGACCTCGGGCAGCGCGGGCAGCAGCGCCATCGCGCCCCGCTCCGTCCTGCCGCCGGTGCACAGCACGGCCGTGCGCTCCCCTTGCGCCGCCATCACCGACACCGCCTGCTCCACGCTGGCCCGCCAGGACGCCGTGGAGAACGGCCGGACGATGCCGGTGGTGCCGAGGATCGAGATCCCGCCCAGGATGCCAAGCCGCGCATTGGTCGTCTTGCGCGCCATCCGTTCCCCGCCTGGTACCGAGATGACCACCAGGACCCCGCGGGTGGCCAGGCTGACCACCTCGGCCACCGCCTGGGTGATCATCGCGCGCGGGGTGGCGGTGATCGCCGGTTCTCCTACCTCGATGCCCAGGCCTGGCTTGGTGACGATGCCGACGCCTTCGCCGCCCTCCAATGCCAGGCCTGGCTGGTCGCGCCATCTGACCTGGGCCGTCAGGTGGGCACCGTGGGTGACATCCGGATCATCGCCGGCGTCCTTGACCACGACGGCGGTCGCCTGCCGCCGGTCGTGCACGCAGGACTCGACCGCGAACTCAACCCGCCGCCCGCTGGGCAGCCCGATCTCCACCCGCTCCTGCGTTGCCTGGTCACGCAGGGCGGTCGTGGCCGCCTTCGCGGCGGCCGACGCGCAGGTACCTGTGGTCCAGCCGGTGCGCAGCGCCTCGGGCCGCGCCTTGGCGGTGCGCGGCAGGTCCGGCTCGGACAGCGCAGGCTCCGGCTGCCCTGGCCGCGGCCCGCGCGGCTGCGGCCCGGTCACCGTGCCTCCGTCACCGGATCGCCGGGCCGGCCATGAGCTGCAGCCGCGTCGGCCTCGCGAAGTGCGCGCCTGGCGTCCCGGTCGGCTCGCCGGTGGCTGTGGAAGTGCCCGGGGTGGTACAGATGCGAGCGGGTGCCGCTGGCGGCCAGCGCCGGGCCGACCAGGAACAGCGTGTGCTTCCAGAGCTTGCGGGCCCGGACGGCCTCCGCCAGCGTGCCGACCGTGCACTCGGCGACGTGCTCGTCAGGCCAGGTGGCACGGTAGGCGACGATCACCGGGGTGTCCGGCGGATAGCCCCCGGCCAGCAGCTCGGCCTGTAGCTGCCCGGATCGCGCTGCCGAGAGGAACACCGCCATCGTGGCGCCGTGCGCGGCCAGCCCGGCGATCTCCTCCCCTGGCGGCATCGGCGTCCGGCCGCCGCCGAGCCTGGTCAAGATCACTGACTGCGCGATCTCCGGCACGGTGAGTTCCCGCCCGGCAACCGCGGCGACCGCTGAGTAGGCGCTGACGCCCGGGATGGTCTCATGTGGCAGCCCCAGCTCGTTACAGAGCTCCCGCTGTTCCTGCACCGCGCCCCAGAGCGCCGGGTCGCCGGAGTGGACCCTGGCCACGACGAGGTTCTCGGCCAGCGCCCGCTGGTAGAGCGGGCGCACCTGCTCAAGCGGCAGCTGCGCCGAGTCGAGCAGCTCAGCGGCTGGCTTGGCATGCTCGATGACCGCGGGGTGGACCAGGCTGGAAGCCCAGACCACCACGTCAGCCGCGGCGATGACCCGCGCCGCCCGCAGGGTGAGCAGGTCGGCCGCACCAGGGCCAGCCCCCACGAACCACACCTTCGGGCCGACCTCGGCACCAGGCCCGGTCACAGCTTCCCCCCGCGTACGGCGCGGCGGGCGTGGACGAGCAGGGTGGACAGGTACGGCGCCTGGCCGGTTACCTCGGCGGCCGGGCGCACGTCCTGCGCTGGCAGGCCGAGGCTGGCGCCGTGCACCGCCTCATCGATCCGCCCCGCCTCGCGCACGGCGGCGAGCACCTGGGGCAGGTGCCTGCCGCTCTTGTACCCGACGACCGTGTCGAACCTGGCCAGCGCGTCGGTGAACCGGTCTAGGCCGGCCGTCAGCGGCAGCAGGGCGAGGGTTTCGCTGCCCTCGCAAAGGACGGTGCCGCTGCGCGCGGCCAGGTCCTGCATCGCGGTGATGCCGGGGACTGTCGCGATCGTCAGGCCGCCGATCCGGCCGCGTAGCGTGGCCGCCAGGTAGGTGAACGTGGAGTAGACGTTGGGGTCGCCGATGGTCGCGAACGCGACCGTGGCGGCCCCGGTGCCGAACGCCGCCTCGACCTGAGCAGCCGCACCGTCCCAGGCGGCTTCCCGCCTGGCGCGGTGCTCCTGGCCAGCCTCCGGGCCGATGGCTTCATCGAAGGCGAACACCACCCGCCGGATCCGGTCGTGGCCGACATGGGCTCGCACGGTGGTCTCTGCCCGGCCGGGCTCGCCGGTGGCCAGGACGGGAACAAGCACGAGATCGGCTTCCCGCAGCACCCGGACGGCCTTGACGGTGACCAGCTCGGGGTCGCCAGGGCCGACGCCCACCCCGGTCAGCGTGGCCTGGCTCATGCGGCTGCCTCAGCCACGCGCGCCGCGAGCCGCGGGTATCCGGCCCAGTGCACGTGCAGGTAGGACGCGTGCACCCGGTGCCTGACGAAGCCTTCTCCGCGGCCGCCGATCAGCCAGGCCGGCTCCGGGGAGTGTGCGGGCTGCACCACCGTGCGGTGGAACTCGTGGCCGCGCACGGCCGTGCCGGCCGGCCCAAGCACCGAGTCTGCGGCCGCCGTCGCGTCGCGATATCCGAGGGTGAGGCTGCCGGTCATCCGGGCGGCGGTGTCGAGCACCCCGCACATCGGCCGCCCGTCTAGCTCGCGCGCCAGGTAGAGCAGGCCCGCGCACTCCGCGACGACCGGCGCGCCGGTCGCGGCCAGCCGCGCCACGTCCGCCCGCAGCCGGCCGTTGCCGGCCAGCTCGCCCGCATGCTCCTCGGGAAACCCGCCGCCGAGTACCAGCGCCGCCGTGCCCTCTGGCAGGGCCTCGTCCCGCAGCGGGTCCACGGTCACCACGTCGGCGCCCGCCGCCGTGAGCAGCTCCGGTGTCTCGGCGTAGCTGAAGCTGAAAGCGGCGCCTCCGGCCACAGCCACTACGGGACGTCGGCGTCGGTGGCGGCCTGCGTCCCGCCGGGCGCCGATGCCGCTCGCCGCGTCCCACCCGGATCCGGCGACCGGGCCAGCCGATCTGGCCAGCGCGATCACGGCCTTCAGATCCACCGAACGGGCTGCCAGATCGGCCAGCCTGCCGATGGCCGCCCGTGCGGCCGGCTCTCGCTCGGCCACCGGTACCAATCCCAGGTGCCGGGACGGCGCGGCGATCGCGTCGTCCCGGCGCAGCGCCCCGAGTACCGGCATGCCGATGCCGGCCAGCGCGTCCCGCAGGATCTGCTCGTGCCTGGCCGAGCCGACCCGGTTCACGATGACCCCGCCGACCCGCACCCGCGGATCGAAGGCGGCGAACCCGGACACCAGCGCGGCAACCGACCGCCCTTGCGCCGCGGCGTCCACGACCAGCAGCACCGGCGCGCCGAGCAGCGTGGCCACGTGCGCGGTCGAGCCTTCCGGCGTGGCGCCCCGGCCGTCGAACAGGCCCATGACTCCCTCGATGACCGCCAGCTCGGCGCCGGCCGCGCCGTGCAGGAAGAGCGGCACGATCAGGTCCTCGCCGCACAGCACCGGGTCCAGGTTCCGGCCTGGCCGCCCAGTGGCGAGCGCGTGGTAACCAGGATCGATGTAATCTGGCCCGATCTTGTGCCCGGAAACTGCCTGGCCAGCGGCCCGCAACGCGGCCATCAGCCCGGTGGCCACGGTGGTCTTGCCGTGCCCGGACGCGGGCGCGGCCACCACCAGGCGGGGCAGGTTCACCACTCGATTCCTCTCTGGCCCTTCTGCCCGGCGTCCATCGGGTGCTTGATCTTGGTCATCTGCACTACCAGGTCGGCCGCTTCGATCAGCCGCGGGTCGGCGTCCCGCCCGGTGATGACGACGTGCTGCTGGCCTGGCCGGCCTGCGAGGGCGGCCAGCACGTCGCCGGTGTCCACCCAGCCCCACTTCAGCGGGTAGGTGAACTCGTCGAGCACGTAGAAGCGGTACGCCTGCGCGGCCAGATCCCGCTTGACCTGCTCCCAGCCCTCCCTGGCGTTCGCCGCGTGGTCATCGGCAGTGCCAGGGCGCGCCAGCCACGACCAGCCCTCGCCCATCTTGTTCCAGGTCACCGGCGCGCCCTCGCCAGTCTGCTCGTGCACGCGGCCGAGCACGCGCAGGGCGGTCTCCTCCCCGGTCTTCCATTTGGCGCTCTTGACGAACTGGTACACGGCGATCGGCAGGCCGGCGTTCCAGGCCCGGAGCGTGAGTCCGAAGGCTGCGGTCGACTTGCCCTTCATCTCTCCGGTATGGATAACGACCAGCGCACGCTGGCGCCGCTGCCTGGTGGTGAGCCCGTCATCGGGCACGGTGACCGGTTTCCCCTGCGGCATCAGGCGGCTCCCTCACTGTGTTGGCCCTGGGACGGCCCCCAGGAACTCCCGCGGTGCTGGCCCTGGGGGACGGCCCCCAGGAACCCCCGCGGTGCTGGCCCTGGGGGACGGCCCCCCGGAACCCCCCGAGGCTGCGGATCGAGTTGGCGAGCGGCTCGGCGGTGAGCTCGTCGAGCCGCAGCACGATCCCGCCGAGCGTCTGTGCGATGACGGCCGCCAGCCCGAGCCTGACCTGGCCGGACTCGCAGTCCACGACCACGCTGGCGATCCGGGCCGCAGCCAGCCTGGTGGCCTCACGACGCGCGGCGGCCAGCGGATCGGCGCCGCCGGTGGCCCGCCCGTCGGTGACCAGGACAAGCAGCGGCCGGCGGCGCGGATCGCGGAGCCGCTCGACGGCCAGGACCTCGCCGGCGGTCAGCAGGCCCGCCGCCAGCGGGGTCCGCCCGCCGGCCGGGAGCGCGGCCAGCCGCGCCGCCGCCGCCTCAACCGATGACGTCGGCGGGAGCAGAACCTGCGCCGCGCTGCCGCGGAACGCGATCAGCCCGACCTTGTCCCTGCGCTGGTAGGCGTCGAGCAGCAGCGAGAGCACCGCCCCTTTGACCGCTCCCATCCTGGCGTGCGCCGCCATCGAGCCGCTGGCGTCCACCACGAACAGGATCAGGTTGCTCTCTCGCCCGGCCCGGCGCGCTTCCCTGAGGTCGGCGGGGCGCAGCAGCAGGCCGCCGGGCGCGGCACGGCCGCGCGCGAGCTGGTGCGGAGCCGCGGCGGCGATCGTGGCGACCAGGTGCAGCCTGTTCACCCGGCCGCGCGGAACCAGTGCCCCGACCACGGCCCCGGCGTCGGTCTGCCCCCTTGACCGCCGGCCAGGCGCTCCCAGGCCAAGCCCGGGGACTTCGAGCCGCTGCACGGAGAAGACCGCTCCTGGCGCGACCGGCTCGGAGGTATCCAGCCCGCCCGCGGCCTGGCCCTGTGCGTTACCGGCCGGGCCGCCGTCGCCGGCCTCGCCGGTGCCCGCCGCCGCGGCATCGGGCGACCGCTGGGGCGCTGGCCGCCCGCCACCGACCCCGCCGCCGTCCGGCGGGTCGCCGCCATCCGGCGGGTCGCTGCCGTCCGGCGGGTCGCTGCCGTCCGGCGGGTCGCCGGGATCGCCGCCATCTTCCTGCCCGGCTGCGTCCCGGCCATGATCCCGCCCGTCTCCGTCTTGGCCCTGGTCCTGCCCGGCGGCTTCGGCGCCCTCGGCCAGCGCGCGGTCAAGCTCCTCCTCGGCCAGTTGCGGGGTATCGAACGGGCGGCGCCTGCGGCGGTGCGGCAGCGCCAGCCTGGCCGCGGCCCTGATGTCGTCGGCGGTGACCTCGGTGCGGCCTGCCCAGGCGGCGTGCGCCATCGCGGCCCTGGCGATCACCAGGTCGGCGCGCAGGCCGTCCACGCCGAACGCGGTGCACACCGCGGCGATCTGCCTGAGCGCCGCGTCCGGCAGGGCGACCTCGGGCAACCGGCGCCTGGCCATCACGATCCGCTCGGCAAGCTCCTGCTCGGCCGCCTGCCAGCGCGCCGAGAACGCGGCCGGATCGGCGTCGTAGCCGAGCCTGCGCCGCACCACCTCGGCGCGCGGGCCAGGCTCTCGCGGGGCGGCAGCCTCGACGGTCAGGCCGAACCGGTCGAGCAGCTGCGGGCGGAGCTCACCCTCCTCCGGGTTCATCGTGCCGACCAGCAGGAACCGTGCCGCGTGCCGGACCGAGACACCCTCGCGCTCGACGTAGCAGGTGCCCAGGGCCGCGGCGTCGAGCAGCAGGTCAACCAGGTGGTCATGCAGCAGGTTGACCTCGTCGACGTACAGGACCCCACGGTGCGCGGCCGCCAGCAGGCCGGGCTCGTACGCCTTCACGCCCTCGGTGAGCACCCGCTCGATGTCGAGCGCGCCTACCAGCCTGTCCTCGCTGGCCCCCACCGGCAGCTCGACCAGCCTGGCGGGCATGCCGTGCGCGGCCGCTCCAGGCTCGTGCGGGCCGTCGGGGCAGTCAGGGTCAGCGGCCTGCGGGTCACAGCAGAACCGGCAGCCTGCCACCACGTCCACCGGCGGCAGGATCGCCGCGAGGGCACGGACCATGGTCGACTTCGCCGTGCCCTTCTCGCCGCGCACCAGCACGCCGCCGATCGCCGGGTTCACGGCGTTGAGTACCAGGCCGAGCCTGAGCTCGTCCATGCCGACCACGGCGCTGAAAGGGAACCGGTCACCGGAACCCCCCGAGGTGCTAGCGCGGGTGGACGACCCCCCGAACCCCCCCGCCGTCACGAGGCCTCACCCTCTAGGTCGCCCTCAAGCTCCAGGTACGCACCGCGCAGCCGGTCCAGGGTGGCCTGCTGCGGCCGTTCCCACAGGCCGCGGTCGGCCGCCTCGAGCAGGCGGCCGGCGACATCACGAAGCGCCCACGGGTTGGACTCCCGCATGAAGTCGCTGACCTGCGGGTCGAACACGTACGCCGCGGCGAGCTGCTCGTACATCCAGTCGTCAACCACGCCGGCGGTCGCGTCGTAGCCGAACAGGTAGTCCACGGTCGCGGCCAGCTCGAACGCACCCTTGTAGCCGTGCCTGGCCATCGCGGCCAGCCAGCGCGGGTTGACCACCCGTGCACGGAACACCCGCCTGGCCTCTTGCGCCAGGCTCCGGGTGCGGACCGCGTCTGGCACCGCCGAGTCGCCGATGTAGGCGTGCGGCGAGGTACCGGTGAGATTCCTGACCATGGCGACCATGCCGCCGTGGAACTGGAAGTAATCGTCGGAGTCGGCGATATCGTGCTCGCGGGTATCGGTGTTCTTCGCGGCCACCGCGATCCGCCGGAAGCTCGCTTCCATGTCGGCGCGCGCCTCGCGGCCGTCCAGGCCGCGGCCGTAGGCGTAGCCGCCCCACACCGCGTAGACCTCGGCCAGGTCGGCGTCGGTGCGCCAGTTGCCCGCGTCGATCAGCGGCAGCAGGCCGGCTCCGTAAGCACCGGGCTTGGAGCCGAAAATGCGGGTGGTCGCGCGGCGGCGGTCACCGTGCGACCTGGTGTCCTCGTCCGCGTGCGCCCTGACATAGTTGGCCTCCGGCGGCTCGTCGAGCTGCGCGACCGCACCGATGGCATCGTCGAGCAGGGTGATGACGTGCGGGAATGCGTCACGGAAGAAACCGGAGATGCGAACCGTGACATCGATCCTCGGCCTGCCGAGCTCGGCCGGGCCGACCACATCGAAGCCGGTTACCCGGCGGGAGGCTTCGTCCCAGCGCGGGCGGCAGCCGAGCAGCGCGAGCACCTCGGCGATGTCATCCCCCTGGGTGCGCATCGCCGAGGTGCCCCACACGGTCAGGCCGACCGAGGCCGGGTACCTGCCGGTGTCGGCGAGATGCCGTGCCAGCAGCGACTCGGCCAGCGCGGAACCGGTGTCCCACGCATTGCGCGACGGGATGGCCTTCGGGTCCACCGAGTAGAAGTTCCGGCCGGTCGGCAGCACATTGACCAGGCCGCGGGTGGGCGACCCCGACGGCCCGGCTGGCACGAACCTGCCGTCGAGGGCGCGCAGCAGGTTCGTTACCTCATCGGTGGTCCTGGCCAGCCTGGGCGCGACCTCGGCGGCCGCGAACTCCAGCAGCGCCACCACGCCGGCCGGGGCGGCCGCGAGTACGTCGCCAGCCACGCTCGACGCCTTGTCCGGCTGCCAGCCGACCGCGTCCAGCCTGGTCAACAGCCCGGCGGCCAGCCGTTCCAGCAGGTCGAGCGCGTCCGCGCCTGTGCTGGCCGGCCCGGCGGCCAGCGCCGACAGCGCCGGGGGGACGGTGACCGGGCGTCCTGGCTCATCCAGCATGGCCTTTTCGTTAAGCCCGAAATAATCGGCCAGCGCTGCCCGCAGACCAGGAAGTGCGGTACGCCCGCCCCAGACCTGCGCGGCCCGCAGCACCGCGAGAATCGTGCCGATCCGCTGCTCGCCGGCCGGGGCGCTGCCCAGGACGTGCAGCCCGTCCCTGATCAGCGCATCCTTGACCTCGCACAGGTAGCCGTCCACGTGCAGCACGAAGTTGTCGAACTCCTCGGCTGCCGGCGAGGACTCCACCGCCAGGTCGTGATGCAGCTCGGCGGCGCGGACCAGCTCCCAGATCTGGGACCTGACGACGGGCAGCTTGGCCGGGTCGAGCGCGTTCACCGTCGCGTACTCGTCAAGCAGCTGCTCGAGCCTGGCGAGGTCGCCATAGCTGTCGGCGCGCGCCATCGGCGGGATCAGGTGATCGATGATCGTCGCGTGCGAGCGGCGCTTCGCCTGGGTGCCCTCGCCTGGGTCGTTCACCACGAACGGGTAGATCACCGGCACGTCGCCGAGCACCGCGTCCGGCGCGCAATCCGCCGACAGGCCGATTCCCTTGCCGGGCAGCCATTCCAGCGTGCCGTGCTTGCCGAGGTGGATGATCGCGTGCGCGCCAAGCGACCGGTCAAGCCAGCGGTAGGCGGCGAGGTAGTGGTGCGAAGGCGGGAGGTCGGGGTCATGGTAGATGGCGACCGGGTTCTCGCCGAAGCCGCGCGGCGGCTGGATCATCACCACCACGTTGCCGAACCGCAGCGCGGCGAGCACGATATCCCCTGAGTCGGTGTACAGGCTGCCAGGCGGTTCCCCCCAGTGCCGGCGGACCGAGTTCCGCAGCGCGGCTGGCAATCCGTCGAACCATTCGCGGTAGCTGGCGCCTGGCACCCGGATGGATGCCGCCGCGAGCTGCTCGCTGGTCAGCCACTCGGTATCGTGCCCGCCGGTCCCGATCAGCGCGCGGATCAGCGAGTCGCCGTCCGCCGGGAAGCCGTCGCCCAGGTCATAGCCTGCCTCCCGCAGCGCGGTCAGCAGCACGATCGCCGATGCCGGGGTGTCCAGGCCGACGGCGTTGCCGATCCTGGCGTGCTTGGTCGGGTAGGAAGACAGCATGATGGCCAGCCGCCGGCTGGCCGGCGGCACCCGGCTCATCCTCGCGTGCGCCACCGCGATCCCGGCGACCCGCGCCGCGCGCTCCGGGTCGGCGGCGTAGGACGGGATGCCGTCGGGCCCGGTCTCCTTGAACGAGAACGGCACGGTGATCAGGCGGCCGTCGAACTCGGGCACCGCCACCTGCATGGCGGCGTCGACTGGCGTGAGCGCCGCGCTTGAGCCCGCCCAGTGTGCTCGCGAGCTGGTCAGGCACGGGGCTTGCAGCACGGGGACGTCAAGCGCCGCGAGCGCCGCGACGTCCCAGGCGTCTTCCGCGCCGCCGGCCGACGCGTCTGCGGCGACCGTGCCGCCGGCCGCGAGCACCGTGACCACCAGCGCGTCGGTTCCCCTCAGCAGGTCGATGACCTGCTGATCGGCTGACCGCAGCGACCCGCAGAAGACGGCCCTGGCATTGGCTCCGCGCGCCTGCACGGCATCAGCCAGCGCGTCGATGAACGCGGTGTTCCCCGATACCGCATGCGCGCGATAGAAGACGATCCCGATGGTCGGGCGGTCCGGGTCGGCGGGCCGCTGGCCGTGCACGCCGTGCGCGGGGAGCGGCTGTGGCGGCTCGAATCCCTCGCCTGTGAGCGCGATGGTGTCGGACAGGAAGCTGGCTAGCTGCGCCAGGTTGCCCGGACCGCCCTCGCGCAGGTAGGCGAGTGCCTGGCTGGCCACCCCGGCGGGCACGGTGGACAGCGCCATGAGCTCGGCGTCGGCGGCTGGCTCGCCGCTGAGCACGACCGCGGGCACGCCGCTGGCCAGCACCGCGTCCAAGCCATCCGGCCAGCTGCGCCTGCCGCCGAGCAGCCGCACCACCACGCAGAATGCCTGATCAAGCAGGCCGGGCAGGTCAGCGGAGGTGATCCTGGCTGGGTTGGCCAGCCGCCACGGGCGGCCGCTGGCCCGGGCGGCGAGCAGGTCGGTGTCGGCCGCCGAGAGCAGCAGCAGCGGCCGGCCAGCGGCGGCGGTCATGGCGCTCCCGGCGGGACGAAGGGCAGGCCGGCCGGCCCGCCCTGCTCGATCAGGCACAGCAGGGCAGCGGTGTCGGCGTGGCCGGCGATGAGGTCGCCGAGCGCGTCGAGCTGCTGTTCCCGCATGTCCAGGAAGGTGCGTTCACCCGGCACGAACCTGCGGCCAGCCGCCTGGCCGGCCGCGCGGAGGAAGGCCCGCCGGAACTCGTCGTTCTCCAGCAGCCCGTGCCAGGCGGTACCGCTGACCGACCCGGCGGTGCAGCCGCCGGGGAACGGGTCGCCGCCGGAGGCCAGCACCACCCCGTGCCGGATCTCGTAGCCGGTGACGGCGTGGCCGAACGCGGTGTCCTGGCGCAGGCGCAGCACCTTGGCCGGGCCGAATCTGGTCTCCGCTGGCAGCAGGCCAAGCCCGGGCACGAGGCCTGCCTTGCTCTCGATGTCGTCGTGAATCTGGCGGCCGAGCATCTGGTATCCGCCGCAGATGCCAAGCACAGGGCGGCCGCGCGCGGCGCGGGCGGCGATCGCGTCGGCCAGGCCGCGTTCGCGCAGCCAGGCCAGGTCGGCCACGGTAGCGCGGCTGCCCGGCAGGACCGCCAGGTCGGCGTCGATCACCTCGGCAGGCGCGGTGGTGAACCGCACCACCGCGCCTGGTTCGGCGGCGAGCGCGTCGACGTCGGTGAAGTTGCTGATCCTGGGCAGCCGGATCACCGCGATCCGCAGCGGATCAGGCCCGGCGGGCGGCACCGGGCCGCGGGCGTGCGCGGCGCTGAGCGCCAGCGAGTCTTCCGCGTCGAGCCAGATGCCCTCGTCCCAGGGCAGCACGCCGAGCACCGGTCTGCCAGTGAGGCCTTTGAGCATGTCAAGGCCAGGCTGGAGCAGCCTGGCGTCGCCGCGGAACTTGTTCACAAGGAAACCGGCGACCAGGGCCTGGTGTGGCGGGCTGAGCAGGGCCAGCGTGCCGTACAGGCCGGCGAACACCCCGCCACGGTCGATGTCGCCGACCACCACAGCAGGCAACCCGGCCGCATGCGCGAGCGCCATGTTGGCGATGTCCTGAGCGGCCAGGTTGATCTCGGCCGGGCTGCCAGCGCCCTCGCAGATCACCACGTCGAAGCGGGCGGCCAGGTCCGCCAGGCAGCCCTGCACCACGCCTGCCAGCCGCGGTTTCAGCTCCTGGTAGTCCAGGGCGCCGACCTCGCCGACCGGCTCGCCGAGCACCATGACCTGGCTCGTGCCGTTACCGCCCGGTTTGAGCAGCACTGGGTTCATCGCGGCCTCTGGCGTGACCCCGGCGGCGGCTGCCTGCATCGCCTGTGCCCGGCCGATCTCGGCCCCATCCCGGGTGACCACCGAGTTCAGCGACATGTTCTGGGCCTTGAACGGCGCCGCCTTGATGCCCTGACGGGCCAGCCAGCGGCAGATGCCCGCGGTGACCACGCTCTTGCCCGCATCCGAGCTCGTTCCGGCGACCAGCAGGCCGCGCACGGCGCCAGGCGCGGTCACCGGACGCCGCCCGCGGCCCAGGCGGCGGCCAGCGCGGCGGTGGTGCCGGTGACCAGCCGGCAGAGCCGGGTCGCCCGGCCGATGTCGCGGGCGGCGGGCGGCGGACCGTCGCCGAGGGTCCCCCGCCGCTCCACCTGACCTTGATACCGGTTCACGCCGCCGAGCCGCACGTCGAGCGCTCCAGCGAACGCTGCCTCACACCGGCCGGCATTCGGGCTGGGATGGGCGCCGCTGTCGCGGAGCACGGTGCGCAGCGCGCGCCGGGCACTGCCGCTGACCGCGGGTGCCAGGACCGCGGTGAGCAGGGCGGTCAGTCTTGCCGGTACCAGGTTGGCCGCGTCGTCGAGCCTGGCGGCTGCCCAGCCGAATCGCTCGTACCGCGGCGAGCGGTGGCCGATCATGGCGTCCAGGGTGTTCACGGCACGGTAGCCGAGCAGGCCGGGAAGCCCGCAGACCGCACCCCAGCACAGCGGCGCGACGACCGCGTCGCAGGTGTTCTCGGCGACCGATTCCACGGTCGCGCGGACGAGTTCAGGCTCGCTGAGCCCGCCGGGATCGCGCCCGCACAGCGCGGGCAGGCGGCGGCGGGCGGCCGCCAGGTCGCCAGATGTCACCGCCGCGGCGGCCGCCGACGCCTCAGCGACCAGGCTGGTGCCGCCGAGCACGGTCCAGGCGGACAGCGCCGTCACCGTCACTCCGATGGCCGGGCTCCGGCGAGCGAGCCGCTGCAGCACCGCGCCGGCCAGGACCGCGGCGCCGACACAGGAGACCGTGAAGACCGCGCCGCGGGTTCGGCTGTCCGCCCACACCTTGTTTTCCATCAGCGAGGCCGCACGCCCGAACCCGGCGACCGGGTGCCCGCGCCGCGGATCGGCGATGGCGGCATCGAGCGCGGTGCCGAGCAGCAGGCCGAGAGCGAGGCCGGACCTCCGCCGCATCAGCGGCTCGCCGGGCGATCAGGCGGACGGTCGGCCAGCGGCCAGCCGGAAGTGCCCGGCGATCTTATCGGCATCAGAGCCTCCCTCGGGGTGACCACGCCCCGGTATGAGGGACCGACGGCCGGAGTGTCCTGGCTCCCGGATCAAAGCTTCCCTCGGCCTTCCCACCGCACGCGGTCGTGGCCATCGCGAGAGTCGCTCCCCGGTGACAGTGGCGGGACCGCGCCGGATTCCCACCGGCTTCCTCCACTGCCGTCGACGAACGATTCGGAGTCCACCACAGGATGAGCCGCCGGTCAAGCACGGCCGGCCCGTTCCCAGCCGTGCGTCAGGCGCGGGTGGCGGGCCGGGCGGCCGGCTGCCCGTGCTGACCCCCAAGGCCAGGCCAGCTGAGGTCAGCTAGGACGTCGGCCCTGGCGGGGCGGGACCGGGATCCTTTGCAGGTCGCTGGCGAGCACGATGCTGCCGCCGAATGCCTCCGCCGCCTCGTCGGCGAGCAGCCGGACGCCGAGCGGATGATGATCGTAGCGCTGGCTGAAGTGGGTCAGCACCAGCAGCCTGGCACCTGACTCAGCCGCCACCCGGCCGGCCTGGCGCGCGGTCAGGTGCCCGTACTCGCTGGCCAGGGCGGCTTCAGCGGCGGCGAACGTCGCCTCGCAGATCACCATGTCCGCCTGGTCGGCAAGCGCGAAGACGGCGTCGCACAGCCGGGTGTCCATGATGAACGCGACCTTCTGGCCGGCCCGCGGGACGCTGACCTCCTCCAGCCTGACCAGGCGGCCGCCAGTGTGCAGCTGGCCATCCCGCTGCAGGCGCCCGACGTCAGGGCCGGTGATTCCCAGCGCCCGCAGTTCGGGCGGAAGCATCCGCCGGCCGTCGGGCTCGGCCAGCCGGTAGCCGACGGCCGGGACGCTATGCGATAGCGAGCGGGCCTCCAGCCGGAACGACGAGGTCTCGATGACGACCCCGTCGCCGGTGACCGGCCGTTCCCGCAGGTTCACCACATCGCGGAACAGGGCGGCATGCGCAAGCCTGCGGAACACCTGCAGGCCCGAGGCGGGGAAGCAGGCGTCAACCATGTGCGGCACCTGGTCCAGGGCCATCCGCTGCAGCACGCCAGGCAGTCCCAGGCAGTGATCGCCGTGGAAATGGGTGACGCACACGCAGGTCACCTGGCTCGCCGTCACGCCGGCCAGCAGCATCTGCCGCTGGGTACCCTCGCCAGGGTCGAACAGCAGCCCGGCGCCGTCCCAGCGCAGCAGGTAGCCGTTGTGGTTGCGGCTGCGGGTCGGCGCCTGGCTCGCCGTACCGAGAACCACCAGTTCACGGTTGGACACGCCACCCGACCTTATGCAAGGGGCCCGGCCGGCCGCCCATAAAATACACCCGAGGCTTCCAGGGAGATGTCATGGCCGGCGGACCCTGTGCTGGGTGGTACTGCGGGACGCCAGGACGAGCGAGCTTGACGACGAGCACGCCTTCCGGTGGCTCGCCGACTTCCGCTCATGGTGGCCAGCGGAAACTGACCTGCGCGGCTGGGACGCTCAGCTCGGATGGCTGCATCGCGGCGTTGCCTGGTATGAACCAGCGACCGGATCGCTGGGAACAGCCATCCCGCTGCCGCATGCCAGCCAGATCAAGGACCGGATCGCGGCGACGCTGCGGCTGGCCTGGCGAGGGCTCGGCTGAGCTTCGTCAAGCCAGGTCACTGCTCAGGGCCAGGTACTCAGATCAGGAATCCGATGCCAAGCGACACCAGACCGATGACGAAGTAGATGGCCCCGCCCACGCAGCCGCAAATCATCCCGGCTATCGCAGGTCCCCTGCCTCCCATGCCCTGGTTCGCCCGGCTCAGCCCGATATACCCGAACACGATCGCCAGCACCACCTGCGCCAAGGTGAGCAGTCCCCACCAGGAGAACACGATGCTGGTAATGCCAAGTATCAGGCCCGCCACCGCCATGCTGTTACCTGGGCGCGCGGCGGCGGCATAGGCAGGCTGCCCCCAGCCGGGCGGCTGCTGCGCCAGCCCAGACGGCGGCAGCGCCAGCCCAGACGGCTGCTGCGCCCATGCCTGCTGTCCCGCGCCGAACCGCTGCTCTGCCAGCCCGAACGGCTGCCGACCCGGCGCGGGCGGCATCTGCACCCGATCTTGTGCCGGTCCTTGCTGCGCCCAGCCCTGCCGCTGATCGGCATCGCTATTGCCCGGCACGCGCCCATCAGGCCACGTCGTCATATATCCCCCCAGTTTGCATTAACCTGGATCAGCTACGCGGGTATTCGCCCTATTCCCGCCCAAGCCGCCGGTGCGCCCGCGCGAAGTCGGGCCTGCCGCTGGGGGGAAATTCTCGATCGTGGCTCATTATGACTGCATCTGACACATTGGTCAACGATTGACGTCATCGCGCAGCGCTAATCCTGGCCGGCTTCCTGCCGCAGCGGGATCCGGACGGTGACCGCTGTTCCCTGGTCCTGCGCCGAATCCACGCTCAGCTCCCCGCCGTGATTGGCCACGATCGTGCTAACGATCGAAAGGCCAAGACCCGACCCTTGGATGGCCGCCTCGACCGCATTGGATGCCCGGAAGAACCTGGTGAACAAGGACGCGCGGTCCTTCTCCGGGATGCCGATTCCGGTATCCGCGACCGTCAGCACGGCCGAATCGCCGTGCGTGCCAGCGGTCAGCGTGACCGTGCCTCCCGCAGGGGTGTACTTCACCGCGTTCGACAGCAGATTGATCAGCAGCCGGTCCAGATGCTCCCTGTCTCCGCTCACGACGAGGCCGCGGTCAGGGCAGTTCACCTCGAACGCAAGCCCGGCAGCCGCCGCTGACGGCCTGATCACGTCCGCCGCGGCCGGCACCACCTCGGCAAGGTCGATGTGCCGCAACCGGGAGGTGAAGGCGCCGAGCTCGATCTTGGATATCGTCAGCATGTCATCGATCATCGACTCCAGCCGCCGCACATTGCGGTCGACCGCATCGAGCATCGCGGCCTGGCCTGGCTGCACCAGAGCTTCCTCGTCCTCAGCGAGCATCTCCACGTAGCCGATGATGCTGGTCAACGGCGTCCGCAGGTCGTGCGATGCCGAGGCGAGGAAGCTGGCCTTCGCCTTGTCCAGCGACTCAAGCTCCGCGACCAGGCGCTCTTCGCCCTCGTAAAGCCGCGCGTGCTCAAGCCCGCGGCCGATGTCGCCGGTCAGCGACTCCACGGCTTCGATCTGCGGCTCGGTCCACAGATGCTCGGGCCCGGTTCGCAGCAAGGTGAGACAGCCAAGCAGTTCCTGGCCGGCCCCGAACGGCGTGAGCAGCAACGATGCGGCGCGCTGGCCGAGCATGAGCCTCCTGATCTCGGCCGGGATCTCCTGCGCCTGCACCGCGCTCAGATCCTGGACGCGGTAGCTTGACCGGTGCCGGTAGATGTCCCTGATCCAGCCCACCGAGCCCGGCGGGAAGTACTCGGGCAGATCGGCCAGGTCGCCCCAGGCGATGGAGTCACCGCCAGCGGGGGTAAGCCGTTCCCCGGAGATCATGCCGACCCATACGAAGTCGACATAAAGGTGCTCGTGGATCGCGGTGACCGCCTCCCTGATCACCGCCTCGGCACGCAGATGCTCACGAATACGGATCGATGCCTGCCGCACCTCGGCATGCAACCGGGCCCGTTCTGCCTCCGCGGCCTGGACCCGGTCGCTCTCATCGGCGAGAAAGTTAACTGCCGCCGCAAGATCTCGCAGGTCGGCCGGCCCTGCGGCCAGCACGCGCGCATCGCTGTCGCCGAGCGCGCGCCGGCGCACCGCAGCGGTGGCGGCGTGCAGCCGGCCGCTCAGCCAGCGCAGGCCAACCGTGCTGGCGAGCACCGGAATCATGAGGACGGCCGAGACCATGGCGGCGGCCCAGCCCGCGCCGATACCCAGCGTGCGCTCTCCTGCCAGCACGAAGGCGATGATTGCCGCCGTCAGCACGGCCTGGGCGGCAAGCCAGGCCCAGGAGTAGGAGATGATCGAACGCGGCCTTCTCACGGCATCGGTGTCTCCATCACTTGATCTCAGCTCATCCTCGGCAGGAAATCAGGCGGGATTCCGCGTCTGCCCCGCAACGCCTTTTGAGGCACTTCATCGAACGTCGGAGGCGCTTGCCTGAACTCTGAGTTGTTCCTTACCCATCGCCCGCGCAGAACCGCGGAACCGCAGGCTGGCCTGGGGCCAGCCATCGCCTGGCCCTGAGGTTCCTGATGACCAGAATTCACGGGTAAGCGGGTGAAACTATATCTTCTGCGCCCGTTATCTATTACGTTGCATTTCTCATCGACTGAGCCCCGCCGCGCCAGCGGAAATAGCAAGAATGATTCGCGAGGAAGCAGTCTGACTACCACGAAGGCTGGCAACATTAGCGGCAGCCTTGCCGGGCGGGCCAGGAATCGCGCAACGACTTCCCCCGCCCGGCAGGCCGGCAAGGGCACATCACCGCGCGCAAGGGAGCACCGATGGCGCATCGATCCGCGGCAGCCGTGGCGGGAGACCGAACGGTCCCCGCGACCCGGCTTCAAGCGGATGCGATCGGAGTCGCGCAGGACACCGTCATCGGCATGGCGTCATCCGCCCCGGCGGCCACGATCGGGCTCTCGCTGGCCGCGCTGGCGGCGGCGACCGCCTACGGCACCGGGCCGATCCTGGTCCTGACAGCGTTTCCGATGCTCGTCATCGCCAACACCTACCGCCGCTGCAACCTGTGGAACTCCAACTGCGGCGCCTCCTTCGAATGGGTCGGCCGCGCCATCAATCCTTATCTCGGCTTCCTCACTGGCTGGCTGATGGTCGTCGCCTACATCGTCGGCACCGTCGCGGAGATCCTGTTGCTCGGGCCATCCGTGCTCGCGGTGTTCGGCTCGACCTCGACCAACCCATGGGCCTGGGCCGCCATCGGCAGCGCGGTGGGGCTGATCATGCTGGTGATCGCGATCCTCGGGATCCAGATCGCCGCCCGCACCCAGGTCGGCATCGCGCTGGTCGAGTACCTCATTCTGGTCGGCCTGGCGATCGCCGGGCTGGTCGCGGTACTCAGCCACCAAGCCGGCACCCACTCGCTGACGAGGGGCTGGTTCAGCCTGTCCGGCGTCGGGGGGAAGGGCAGCGCGGTCGCTGGCTTCCTGATCGCGGTGTTCGTCTACGGCGGCTGGGACGGCACTCTCTACGTCAACGAGGAAGTCAAGCGCCGCCGGACCAATCCAGGCAAGGCAGCCATGCTCGCCGTCGGCCTGCTCGCAGTCATTTACACCCTCGCGCAGGTCGGCTTGCAGGGCGTGGTATCACCGGCCAGGCTGCAGGCCAACTCGGCGTCGGCCCTGGTGTATGTGGCGCAGGCGCTTGGCGGTGGTTTCTGGGCCAAGATGATGGCGCTGTCCATCGCGCTGTCGGTGATCGCAACGACCGGTACCGGGATCGTGCTCAGCGCCCGCATCGCTTATGGGATGGCAAGCTACCGGGCACTGCCTGGCTTCCTCAGCAACGTCTCCCCCAGATTTCACACCCCGGCGGCAGCCAGCATCCTCGTCGGCCTGCTGCTCATCGCGCTGACCTGGGTGTATCTGCTCGCCGCCTCGGTCCAGACCGCGTTCTCGCAGGTCATCGAGGTGACCGGCCTGCTGTTCACGACCTTCTACATCCTGACCGCGCTGGCCACCATCGCGTATTACCGCCACCGGATTCTCAGCGGCGCCCGCGACTTCGTGACCCTTGGCCTGCTGCCGTTCGGCGCGGCCGCGTTTCTCGGCTGGGTCTTCGTCAGGTCGGTGATGACCGGACCGCCGTCGCTGGTCTGGTCCCTGATCGGCATCGTGGCCATCGGGGTGGTCCTGCTGCTGTCCGCGCGGTTCATCCTGCGATCTCAGTTCTTCCTGATTCCGCGGGAATGGGAGCCTCGCTGATCTGGCCGCGTCGCCCGAGCTCGGCCGGACGGCCAGCCCTGCATCAACCGCCGGTCAGATCGGCCAGGCCGCGCCGCACCGCCTGCGTCAGCGGAGCGTCGGGTGGCAGCGCTTGCTCGCAGCGGGCGAGAGTGTCGGCGAGCAAGGTCCTCGCGTCCGTCACCCGGCCCACGTCGTAGTAGGCGCGTGCCAGCGCCACATTGCTTGCCAGGGTGCCGGGGTGGTTAGCGCCGAGAACCCTGTCGTAGCCTGCCCTGGCCTGCTCGTAGAGCTGAAGCGCGGAAGCCATCCTGCCAGCCGTGTAGTAGGCCGAGCCGAGGCTGCCGCAGGCGGCGATCGTGTCCAGGTGGTCGTGGCCAAGTACCCGCCTCCGGTCGGTGAGGACCCGCCTGCAGTGCGAAATAGCGGTCTTGACCTCGCCGTCAGCCAGGTAGGCGGCGGCCAGCTTGTGGCGGGTGGCCATCGTGTCGGGATGCTCGGCTCCCTGGATCCGCTCGCGGCTGGCGAGCGTGGCACAGAACAGGACGATCGCGTCGGCGAACTGCCCGGCAGCCTGGTAGGCAGCGGCGAGCTCGTCTCGCGCGCCGAGCGTCTCTGGCTGGTCCATCCCCCAGACCCGCTCGTAATCGCCGAGGGTGCGCTCGATCACGGTCACTGCCTCGCTGAACTGGTTCGTGGCCACCAGCGCGCGCCCGAGCTCGCGACGGCCAGCGATCGCGCTCGGGTGATCTGGCCCGAGGACCCGCACCCGCTCCGCCAGGACCCACCGGAACCACGTCACCGCCTCCGCGACCTGGCCGGCCGCTAGATGCGCTTCGGCCAGCCGCTCCCCGATGGCAAGCGTGTCCGGGTGCCCGCGGCCGAGGATGCGATCGCTCACCGCGGCCAGCTGACGCCAGTACGTCACGGCCGGGCCGCTGAGGCGGGTTTGGTCCAGGCTCCGCCCGGCGCGCATCAGCAGCGGATGACAGCCCACGGCCCAGAGCAGGTCACCAGCGGCGTCCCGCAGGGTCAGCGCGCAGGACCGCAGCGCCGCGGCGAGCCAGATCGGCTGCTCATCGGCCGGCCACGCCTGAAGCAGCGCGTTCGCCGCGGCTGCGCCAGCGCGGTCAAGCATCCCGTCCGGCATCGACGCCAGGATTGCCGTTTGCACGGCCGAGTTCATCCTGGCCAGCTGGCGGCCGCCGGGCTGATCGGCATCCGGCTCAACGGCCATCAGGCCGGTTCGTTCCGCGGCGAGCAATGTGTCGCTGCATGGCTCCCTGCCCGCCAGCTTCGTGCCGCTCTCGGCGGCCAGGTACTCGTTTGCGGCGGGCGTCGCGAAGACGGTGCGGGGAATCCCGTGTCCGTCCAGAATCGCCGCCAGCGCGAGCAATGCCTGGGCGGAGCCGCCGGGCGACAGAATGGCCGCGTACTCCGCGGATATCCGCCAGGTAACCGCCGCCGCCGCCGGTGCAGCGCCCGCCGCCTCGGCCAGTTGCTGGCGGCTGCGCGCGAACCGGTTCAGGTATTCCCGGCAGGAAAGTGCCGAACTCGCGATCACCGCGCCGGCGTGCGCGAGTGCCAGCGGCTCGCCGCCGAGACCCGCGGCCAGCTCGGTCGCTCCGGTTCGCTTGCGCGCGTCATCGGCCAGGCGGTCAAGCAGGTAATTCCGCGCCTCGTCAGGGCTGAAGGCACCGACCGGCTGGACAAGCGCCCGCTCGTCATCTGGGCGAACCGACGGGTTGGCGGTCGTCACCAGGACCCGGCCGGCCGGGCCGGCCGGCCACAGCCCGTCCAGATCCGCCATGTCCCGCAGGTCGTCAAGAATCAGCAGCCATGGCCGGCTGGTCTCGGCGAGCCAGCCGGCGAGATGCGCGGCAACCGACTCGCCGTCGCTCTCGTGGGCGCCGCCGAGCGTGGCAACCGCTGCCTCCACGTAGCCAGCGAGCACCGATGCCCGGCTGGCGGCGGCAACCCAGACCAGCAGTTCCAGCTGGCCGGACCGCCACATGGACTCAGCGACGGACACGGCAAGCTGGGTCTTGCCGCAAGGTCCGAGCCAGTCAGCCTTGCCGTCCGCGGCCGTGCGGGCGGGCACCAGCCACACCACCCCACCGGCCGCCAGGGCCGTCTGGAGATCGGCAGCGGACTTCGCCCGTGCGCCGGAACCGCAGGCAAGCGAAGGAACCACGCCAGCCCGAACCGGCCAGGTCACCTGTCCGCCCTCGATCTCATCCGCCGCAACCCACAGCCAGGCCCGGCCGTCATCGGGATCCTTCCATAACACAGAGTAATCACGATACTGCGTTGGGCAGTTCCGGCAGGTGCTACATCGGGAAGGATGTAACTCAACGCAATGAGGTGTGACGGTACGCGCAATCAGCTCGCGACTCGTCACCGATGACGGGGGACGGCCTGATGGTCACGGTGCTGCTGGCCGAAGACGATGCGGACATCCGCAACCTTGTCAGCCTCAAGCTGCGCGAGGCGGGCTATGAGGTCCGGGCGGTCGAGGACGGACTGAGCGCGCTGGCGTCGGCCCGCGACCACCAGCCCGATCTGGCCGTACTCGACATCATGATGCCGGGCAAGTCTGGCCTGGCCGTCTGCCGTGAGCTCAGGGCCAGCCCGGCGACATCCAAGGTTCCGATCATCTTGCTGACCGCTCGCGCTCAGGAATTCGATATCGAGACAGGCTTCGCGCTGGGTGCCGACGACTACATTGTCAAGCCGTTCAGCCCGCGCGAGCTGGCCGCCAGGGTGAAGGCCGTCCTGGCCAGGACCCAGCCAAAGCCGTGACCGGGCGGTTCCATCACCGGCCATTGTGAGCCGGCTGCCTGCCATCGCCGGCCGGCGGGCTCTGCGTCCATGGTCGTGCTCGCGGCAGCCACGCAGGGACGTGGCGCCGGTACTCCAGGTACTGGCCGCCGAACTGCCAGCCGGTCAGCCACCACGGGACCGCCGGCGCCATCGTCGCGCAGCCGGTCATCCCGCTCGCGCACGTCCTGATCGGCGCCCTGGACGAATGCGCGCTCTACGTCGCCAGGGCGCCGGATCCGGCCGCGGCGCGAGAGGAGTGCGCCGCGATCTTCGACGCGATCCTGCGCGGCATCACCCCGGACGCCTGAGCCGGCCGGACCGCGGTTGCGAAAGGTGTCCCAGGCGTGTCCGCGAGAATCGCCGTCTCACGGCGGTCGACACCGTTATCGTGAGTCCTGTCCTGACGCGGAAGGGATGATGACATGCGGTGCCGATTGCCAGTCCCGCCCCCGCCGACCGTGCTGAGCGTGGTGCTGGCCGCTGCCGCAGCCGCTGCCGGCGGCGTACCGCACATCACCGCCTCACCGCAGGTCACAGCCTCGCCGACCGTGGCTATCCTGTGCCGGCCTTGGCAGGCGCTGCAGGTCACCGGAGCCGCCGGTCAGCGGTACGTCATCAGGAACAAGCCGAGCATCAACCACAACAACAACGGGATGTGCCTCTCGAACACCGGCCGGCGCGCGGCCTTCGTCATCACCCGTTCGCCAGGCACCGCGCCCTCGCCCAAGGTGCGGGCCTACCCGTACATCGCGACTGGTTGCTTCGAGGGAGCGTGCGCCGCTGGCGGCGCGGGCGTGATGCCTCGGGCAGGATCGCTGGGGAACTACACCGTCAGTTGGGCGACGGTGACGCCGCGGCGCAGCGGGGTGTGGAACGTCTCCCTTGACCTGTGGCTCGGCCCCCGGCGCGGAGTCGGCGCATCCGAGGTGATGATCTGGCTTAAGTACAGCAAGCCGCCGTGGTGGGTGCGGCGGTACCCGGCCGTGCACGTCGACGGCGCGAAATGGTACATAGTGCCGCACACCACCGGCCCGGGCCGGCATTACATCTCCTTCCGCAGGGCCACGCCGGTATCGGCGGCGACCCTGCGGATCGCGCCGTTCATGGCGGTAGCCGAGCGGCGCGGAGCGGTTCGCGCGTACTACCGGCTGTGGTGCGCCCAGGCGGGCTTCGAAATCTGGTCGGGCGGCAGGGGCCTGGCGATCACCAGGTTCTCGGTCACCAGGTAACAGCCTGCGCTCAGGTGCCGAGGTATCTGAGCACTGCCAGGACGCGGCGGTGGCTGGTGCTGGTGGGCGGCGGCACGAACGCCAGCCTGCGGCCACCTTCGCCCGCGGCGAGCTGGCCATAGCGAGGGCCGCGTTACTCGGGCACGAGCCGCTGGCACCCACCCACAGGCCAGCGCATGCAGATGATCAGGTACAGACACTGGGGAAGCTGGCCGCAGGAACTCGGCAAGTACCTGCCCGCCACCGCCGGCCAGGCCGTCACCGCCGCGCATCAGGACCCAGCGCTCGCACTGCCGCCGTGGGCCGGCTTCGGTGTGCTCTGCCTGCACGCGGCCATCCTGCTCGGTTCCGCAGCGCTCCGAGTCAGGCGAGGCGACGCATAGCCACCGCAACCGCCAGGAGGTTATCTGGAGGGCTGCCTCCAGAAGTACCGGCCGGGTCGGATAGGGTCAGACGAGGATCATTACCGGCGGCTCCATGCTGGTGCCGCCGCCAAGGCTGGGGGGCGGAACCAAGGAGGGCCCATGGGCAACTGGCAACTCGACCCCTACCACACGCAGGTCGAGTTCTCCGCCAAGCATCTCGGGATGATGACGGTACGTGGCCACTTTGACGAGATCAGCACCACCGCCGATATCGACCCCGACCACCCGGAGACAGCATCGGTCGAGGCAACCATCTCCACTGCCAGCATCCGCACCAACAGCGCGGTCAGGGACAATGACCTGCGCTCGTCGAACTTCCTGGAAGTCGACAAGTACCCGGTAATCACGTTCAAGAGCACCGGCATCAAGCCGTCAGGGCCGGATCGCTACACGCTGTCCGGGGATCTGACCATCAAGGGCAACACCCGCCCGGTGACACTCGAGGTGACGAAGTACGGCGAGTTCAACGACCAGGGGATGATGGGGCACCGGATCGCCTACAGCGCCAGCAGCAAGATCAACAGGAAGGACTTTGGCCTGAGTTTCAGCATGGTCCTCGATGGCAGGCTCGTGGTCAGCGACGAGATCCAGATCATGATCGAGGGCGAGATCGTCGAGCAGAAGGAGGCTGCGCAGACCTCACCGTGAGTACCGCCCGGCCGTGATGCGAGCCGACGTCGTTTCCGAAGAAAGGAGGTCAGGTAGTGCATGGCTGCCGTATTATGCACATATTTACCGGACAGTCATGAACATATTGCGGCGCATCCGGCCAGTGAGCGTGTTCGTAGGCATGGTCTTCGGCTTTATCGCCACGCTTACGGCTGTGATAGACGGGCCCATTGGGCTTATCGCGGGCCCGCTCAGCGGAATCGCGGCGGGTATTTTTGCTCATTCAGCCAGTTCCGAGGCAAGCCGGATGCGGGGATTTCTCGGCGGCGCAATGCGGATTCTGGCGCCATGGATCGCGGGCTTTGCCGCCTGCTTCGTCGCCCTGCTGACGTGCTCCCTGCTCTGCGCCGTCGCGTTCTCGCTGTTTGTCAGTGGCTGGAGTCTCAGTTAGAGACCGGCTGACGCCACCTGGCCGGCTCCGGCCGGGATCGCGTCCTGCCCGCGCACCCATGGGTAGGTCTGGCAGCCAACGAAATTGACCGGCTCGGTGTTCTGGGCAGCCTGTCACCGGGCGGGCAGGAGGGCGCCCGCCACGATATCGGCCGATGCCCGGCCCTGGGCGGTCACCAGCAGGCCCGCACGTTCTGCGGGCTGCGCTGTCAGTTGGCCATCAGCGCTGGTCATCCTACGATGCGCGGCTACCTGGCGGCGTCCGCGATCGATTGCGTCGGGACCGGCGGCGTGTGCTTGAAGTGGGCGTTCAGCAGGTTCTTGTCCCATACCAGGACAACGAGGTCGCCTACCTGGTAGGCGTGAGCTGGAGGGCCGAACGTCGCTGCCCACAGGCACGGGCGGCGGCGGGACGTGCAGGCGCCTATCCTGCCCGGTGCGAGGACGAAGTTGGCATAGTGCAGCCGGGGGTCGTACCAGGACGCCACCGTCTCGTGATGGGTCACGACGAGGCTGGATCCGCGCGGGATCACGGGCCGCACCTGTACCCGGTCGCCGCTGTCCGCTGTCACGGCGTTCGCGCGCCACCAGGTGCCGAGGCCGTAGTGCAGGTGATGGGCCTGCAACCAGATCGCGACCCGCTGATTGTCACTGAACGCTGGCCGGTGCGCTGCGTTGCCGACAAGTATCAGCGCGTAGCAGCCGAGCACCGCGGCAAGCCCGGGCAGCAGGCGGCTGCGGAGGAGCCGGGCTCCCAGCATCCGGCCGGCCAGGACCGCTCCGAGCGGCAGAACGCCGTCGATCTCGTAGGCACCGGCCATCGTGTTCGCCTTGGGGCCAAGCAGGTACGCCGCAAGCAGCACGATGAGTGCCACGGTGATGAGCTGGACCGCGAAATCCTGACCGGAGAACTGCCGCACGGCGAGCAGCAACGCCCATCCGGCGAGGACCACCCCGGCCAAGTGCAGCAGCGCCGCCATGGCGGCAAAGGTATCCAGTCGCAGGCCGAAGAAATCAGCGCCGAACAGCGTCAGCACGGTCTCGAGCGTGACCCACAGGTGGGTGAACAGGGCACTCGCGGCGGTGAAGGCGGCCAGCGGTGTCCGCATGGCGAATCCGCCCGCGTCCCTGATGAGGATGAGAGCCGCGGTGGCGAGGCCGACCGAGACCACCGCCCCGGCGGCCAGGGAAAACTCGTACCACTTCTCGCGCAGCGGGTCCCGCTGCTTGTAGATGCGAAAGCCGCAGACGACCACGAGCGGCACGACGCCCTCATAGAGCACGATCGCGTCGGCCACCTGCCCCCAGGCCAGCATGACGGTCACGGCGGCCGGTATCCACCAGCGGCATGCCTGAGCCCGGTCTAGCAAAAGCCAGATCAGCAGGAGCACGATCTGGGTGCCGAAATGATCAGCGTTGCTGAGCAGCACGCGGGTGCCAAAGCCGAGCGACGGCGCCAGCATGACCCCGGCCGCGAGCAGCGCCCGCATAGCGCCCTCGCGTCCAGTCGCGCCGCCCCTAGCGACCAGTGCGGCGAGCAGTAACGTGAGCGTGTAGGTGATCGCGGCCGCGACGTGCATGATGTCGCCATTCAGCCCGCGGGCCAGCTCGACGAGCATGTACTGAGGTAATTCAGTGGTATACCAGGACACGTCCGAGAGCGACCAGCCGCGCAACAGCACGTTGCCATGCAGCATCTGCCATGCCTGGAGCGCGTCAGAGCCCCCGTCTGAGTTCATCGCCACGGTCCGCGCCTGCCACAGGTAGGCGACGTACAGTACAAACCCGGCCGCTAATAAAATCGCAGGCGTCAGCCACCGCTCACGCAGCAATCCGGCCGGCAGAGACTGCCTTGACGGCGCGGCGCGCGATTCAGCATGTTGCGTCTCTACTTCAGGCGCAGCCACCTTCGCTCAGCCCCTGTCTGCTCACGACACAGTTCCTGGCCACCGCCCAGCGCTTCGTCTCTAGCAGCGCTAGGGCCGGACGACCCGCGAGCGACTTTACCCCTCCAGCGAGCCGCTGGACTGAGAATGAAAGTAACTATCATACCCGAATTCGACGGGAAATTTCAGATCTGCTTCCCCGCATGGATGGGGCGTCGCCGAACCGCCGAATTTGTTGTACTTTGCCGGCCTGCGCGGGCCGGGCAATGTTCCGTGGGCGTCCCTGCAGATACGCCAGGAATAGGGGCGTTCAACTCCAGGAGTGGTGTATGGGGTGCCTGCTTCAGTTCTGACCGTTTCGTCCTAGACGGGCGTGGCGGCCTGACGTGAAGCGGCCACCTCGTGATCCTTCGAATTGCTGTGCAGACGGGATTCCAGCACATCGGCAGCTTCCCAGTCAGGGCAGCGCAGCCACACATGGTGGCCGATTGCATTGACCGCCGCGGCGCTTGACCATCCGGCCAGCCTCTTGCGGAGATCGCCTCGCGGCCCATGCGATCCGGGACCGCAGCGGATCCAGGCGGATCGTCTGTTCGAAGATGATCTGATCGGGTCGCGGTCCCCTTCCCACGAACCATCCGGGTGCTGGAAGTAGATCTCCCGCCCTACCGTCGCGAACGTCAGCTCGCGAAGTCAATTGTGGACGACACCAGGTACTCACGGTCATCGACCGCGCCGCGGGCGATCTGCGAGGCGGGCTAATGGTGATGCGGTGTTCCAGTTGCGGATGAGCGCGGCCGACCTGCGGCGGATGCGGTTCGCCTACTCGCCGCTAGCCGAGGTGACCGAGAGCCTATACATGCTCAGTCACGAGCAGGTACCCGAGCTGTACCGCGTTTGGTTCGAAATGATCCGCGGCAGCCTGGGACGGGTCGACATGCCACTGCTGCGGGTGGTGATGCCGCCGGGCGCGCCCCGGCCCGGTTCATGTTCATGGGCCATGCTATCCAGGTGGGCACCCAGAGCCCGGTCACCGAGCACGATCTGTCCGGAACCGGGCTGCTGCTGGTGCCATGCGCATTCGCCGGCCGTATCTGGAGGTCGGCGTTGGCCCCATTGGCAAGTAGCATCATCGCAGCAGCTCGACCGCCAACCGCCAACCGTGAGACAGGACCAGCGCGAGTTCACCCGAGTTCTACGCGACGGCCTGGGATGACTGCCTACGAATCGTCGCGCTCAGTATGGGCAACCGGCAGCTTGCCGAGGACCTGGTGGCGGGGCCTTCACGAAAGCCTGGACGTCATGGCAGAAGATCCGCGGGCTTGACGGCCCGCGGGCTTGGATCATCCGTGCCGCGCTGAACGCGCATGTCTCCTTGCGGCGGCGTCGGCGCGAGGTCGCGCTGAGCAGCTATGGCAACGCGGCGCCTCCCAGCCAGGACACGGCCCTAGGCAGCTCACTGGTTGCGGCGCTTCGGCGCCTGCCGATCCGCCAGGTCAGGTGGTCGCGCTGCGGCTGCTATTGGACCTGGACACCACCACCACTGCCGAGATACTCGGCCTTCTCCCCGGACCGTCGCTGCCCATGTTCACCGGGCCCTCACCGCGCTGCGCCGCAGCATTCCCGCCCTCAACCATCAGGAGTTGACGCCATGAACGACGGCCACGCGCTCACCGTCATCCGGGACCATCTGGCCTAGGCAAGAGATTTCCTTGCCGGGGCGCACCCGAGCATCCCGGCCAGTCAGATCATCGCCAGGTGCAGAAGGCGCCGCATCCGGCGCTGGCTGGCCACTACCGGAACTGCCTGCGCCGCGATAGGCCTCACGGCGGCGCACGTGGCGGCCAGATCGCGCGGGTGAGGTTGGCGTCGCCGAGAGCCTCGGCAGCACGAGCACGACCAGGTGCGAGCCGTACCGCCCGCCGGGCGGCCGGGGAGGGCCGCCTTCGGGGTTCCCGGCAGGCCGGCGAGCGGGCAGGGCCTGGGGGTTGTTTCGGCGTGGAGTAAATCGTTGACGGCGTTACCGGCCGGGCTTACGTTCGGGCTGATTCCATTCCGGCTCTGCATTGGAGGCAGTAATGCGCCGTGGCCTCAAGGTCCCCGTCCTTTCTCTCGCCGCGCTCGCCTTGGCCGCCATTGCTGTCGTGGCGCCCGGCCCGGCCCCTGCTCAAGCTGGAACCGGGTTCCTGATCTTCGGCGGCGTGCAGGGGAGCAGCGGCTGCGCGCTGCACGGGCACGCCCACGGCAGCCACATCACCGTCACCTGCGGGGGGACAGTTCAGGCCTGGGTTTTTGCCAACCTGCAGCGTTGGACGAACCACAGTGGCCAGATCGTCTATGTCAAGGAGCTGCAGGTCGCCGGAACCAATCTGTGCGCCAACTGGACGCCAGTGGATTACAACCTCTACCTCAACAATTGCGTCGGGGGCGACAAAAACGAACTGTTCTGGCAAGTCCCGAGCGACTCCAACGGCGACTACTGGTTCATCAACACCGGGGCGTCCGATTACTACACCGGGGATTACTACTACATGACGGCGACGGTTTTCAAGGACAATGCCAGCGTGGTGGCAGCCATTGCCGGTGCCGGCGCCCGTGCCGTCTGGTATCTCCCCTACTGATTCCTGGGAATTTCCGGGGCCCGGGCCGCGGCGGGCACGAGTTCCTCATGGCTCCCTTTGTTCCCAAGCTCACATCCACGCGTGCGGTAGAGCGCACCGGGACCGCGCCCGGCCACTCATGAGCCCTGGCTTTCATCAGAGGTGAGTGATTGAGCGCCGCCGGCCACGGCCCGGTTGTGCGTGGCCGAAGCTGGCAGGCTGGCTCGAGCAGGGACCGGCCCCGGTCCTGGAGCAACCGCAGCCCGCGGTGGTCATGGTGAACGCGCGCCTGCGGCAAAGGCTGGGGGACCAGGCGTTGGCGGACAGGTGCGGCATGGTAAGGACCGAGAAAGTCGGGCACTGGCCCGTCGGAGTGCTGGGCCTCCCGGACGACGATGATGGTGTGACGCACCCGCAGGTGCGGCCCGATCCGGCAACTTGTTTAGATCGGGCTGCTGAAGCTGTATGACGATGCGCTGCCGCACGTAAACGGCTACCTGCTGGCCCGCTGCGGCGATATCGCCCTGACCGAGGAAGGTCAGGTGCCAGGCGGGGAGAAGAACTCGAGCTGAAGGTAGTCTGGGTCGCGGGACACCAGGACCGATCCGGAGTCCTCGTCGGCGATGGGTGACTGGGTGAGTGGTTTGTCGGCCACTGCGCCACACATGGTGGCCGATTGCATTGACCGCCGCGGCGCTTGACGATCCGGCCAGCCTCTTGCGGAGATCGCCTCGCGGCCCGTGCGATCCGGGACCGCAGCGGATCCAGGCGGATCGTCTGTTCGAAGATGATCTGATCGGGTCGCGGTCCCCTTCCCACGAACCATCCGGGTGCTGGAAGTAGATCTCCCGCCCTACCGTCGCGAACGTCAGCTCGCGAATCTCATCGATACCCCCGGCGAGCCGCCGTGCCTGGGTATCGGGAAACGCGAAGAGTTCCTCGGTTGCCTCCGCCATCGCGCACAGACGGCTGGATGGCTCATGCTGAGACTTCGGGGCGCCCTGAGTCTGTCAGCGCGCGAACGGAGGCCCGCTCAACCTGGTGGCTGATGCAGCCGGTGGTCCTGACGACAGGCCACGAAGCATCGACAGCCGCGACTGAGCAGCCCAAGCGACATCACTATCCGTAGCTGGCCGGCCGACGCCTCGGCGCGCGCATCCGGCTCGTTCTGTATCAAAGCAATGCCGAGCTTCGGTATCGCCGCGACACGCGAGAACTGATGATCTGCGCGAGCCGTGATCATGCGCGCCCCGTGGTTGCCGCCTGCGGCCGGGAGCATTGCTGGTCGAGCCTTTCCAGCGTGATGGTCATGGCCGTGATCCAGCGCTGGCCGTTCTTCACGGCACGGCGCAGCCACTCCGGTGCCCGGGTGCAGTCGTAGGTCTCGGTCACGATCGTTGCATCAGGCCCGTCAGGGGTGAGCTCGTAGATCCACCGGTGGTGGCTGCGGTCCCCGATGCCGGCCTGGTCCTGCGGCCGGGATGCTGCTGTCAGCGCCGGTTCCCAGGCGATCCGCCGGTTCGGCTGGCAGTCGATGACGTGGTTGGTGATCTCGTACTCACCCATCTCGTCGTTATGCATGGGCATGGTGAACGTATCCCCAGCCCGGGAGATGGGCGAGGTCGTCAGCGCCTGCCCGACCATTCCCGAGCCGTCGATAGACCGATGCCGGGCCGGGTCGGCAAGAACCGCGAACAGCACCTCCGCGGGAGCGGATATCCGCCGGGACACCGACACTGGCTGGAAGTCCCCTGAAGTCATCGGCGGGCCTTCCCGGCCGGATCGTCCGCTGCACCGGAAACCGGGCAGCACCCGGACACCGTGAAGTCTGGTGATGATACGCAGGCTATCGCCTATCCCGGCGCACCCGGCGTGGCCCACCGAAGCTCACATGCCGATCGCCGCCGTTACGGGCGGCTGTGCCGCTCGGCCCGCCGAGCCGGAGCCGCGGGCATGCACACGAGCGAACGATCTGTACCGGCTAGGGACTCCACAACCGGACGCCGCCGCCACTACGAAGTCGGCGATCCGGATCAGCCAGGTGTCTCGGCAGCGGCGGGGGCAGGCGCCCGTATCATGCTTCGTGGCCATGAGGGCGGCTCCTGCTGCGGACGGGCTGCGCGTTCGGCCAGTCGGGAGTTCCTCGGGTGGGGCCAGTCAGATTTCGCTCCGGATGAACCTGCCTGTCAGCTCCGTGGCGCGTACTCGATGGAGTCGAACGGCCAGTCGCGGCCGAGCCATGCCAGGACCGTGCGGTACAGCACCGGGTCGAGTTCGGCACGATCCGCGCGCACCCAGGATCTGACCCTCGCCCGCCGTTCACCCGTGGTTTCGCCGTCCGTGCTGTCGCCCGGCGGGTAGATGTAGACGCAGCCGATGATGTCGCCGGTGCCGGTCCCGAGCACGGTGTAGGTGAACCCGCGGCGCTGGGCGAAGTCCTGTGCGTGGCGTCCGAGGTCGCGCAGATTGTCCGCCAGGCTCATCGGGTGCGGCCAGCCTGTCCCGGCGAATCCCGGCGTCGCCTGGATGTGGCCGATGCTGGCTGTCCATGCCGCATAGTCTGCGGTGTTGTGCCGGGGCTCGAGGGGTTCCAGCCGGAACTGATCAGCCGTGAGCCCGCCCGGCACCGCAAAATCCGCGGGAACGAACAGCTGATCACTCACCAGGCGATGGTAACCGCAGGGCCAACGGCCTGCACCCGGCCGCAGCCGATCTCGCCCTGACCGCCCGCGCGGGCACAGCGCAGTCGGGTTAACCGCGGCGCTTGCTGATGGCGTGGTCACCTTGCGTGAACGCCGTTGCCGTCGAATCCGCGCCCTGACGAGCACCCCGCGCGCCCGCGCGCCGGGACGGGACGGAGATCGCTGGATCTGCGTCCTCGCGGATGCCCCGGCGCAGCGCGGCAGCGGGCCCGGTGCGCTCAGCGGCGTGGAATGATTCACGACATGCCGGCAGCGCACGGGCGGGTCGCCTTGGTGACGGGCAGCACGCGGGGCCTCGGGGCCGTGATCGCGCGGCGCCTGGCTCATGACGGCCTCGCCGTCGCGGTCAATGGCCGCCGTGGCGACGGGCAGGCACATGAGGTCGCCCGCAGCATCCGGGACGACGGCGGCGGCGCCGAGGCCTTCTTCGCCGACGTCACCGATGAGCAGCAGGTTGCCGGGCTGATCGCCGCGATCACCGGCCGTCTGGGCCCGGTCGATGTGCTGGTGCTCAACGCCACCGGCCCGCAGCCCGAAGCCCCGGTGACCGAGGTGGCCTGGGTCGGCCACCTCGCCCAGCTGAACTTCTTCGTCAAAAGCCCCGTGCTGCTCGGCCGCGCGGTGCTGCCCGCGATGCAGGCCCGGCGCTACGGCCGCATCGTGCACATCGACTCCGAGGTCGCCCACCGGCCGCCCCCCGGCAGATCCGCCTACGCCACCGCCAAGAACGCCCAGATAGGCCTCACCCTCAGCTGGGCCCGCGAACTCGCGCCCTTCGGCATCACCGTGAACACCGTCGCACCAGGCTTCGTCCCCGTGGAACGCCACGCCGGCGTCCCCGACGAAATCAGGAATGCCTATCTCGCCTCGGTGCCCGCCGGGCGGATGGGAACTCCCGGCGACATCGCCCACGCCGTGAGCTTCCTCGCCTCCGAACACGCCGGCTTCATCACCGGCCAGCGCATCGTCGTCGACGGCGGCCGCAGCCTCGGCAACTGACGCCCGGCCCCGGCACCTCACCGTGACCAGTCACCGGCGGTGACATCCGGGAGCTGGATCAAACCACACTCGAACCGCCGTTCTGGCGCCGACAAATGCCGCTCGGCGTCGATCAGGGCGGCCCGCAGGGCTGTGTGTTCTGCGCGCTCACCAGTGTGGTCGGCAGGCTGGATCGATTCTCGCTCATGCGTGTTGACTAAACTACCGAGGCGTCGCCGCAGGTCAGATGGCCAAGCGGCCAAGAACCGCTGGCACCACCGTGACCGCCACGGGCGTGCGGGCGGCGGCAGCATACGGGGCTGCCCTGGCCCGAGAGGAACTGCTGCCCATCCCGCGGTCACGGTGAGATTCAAGCTCGACGAGAACCTCCCCGCATCCGCCGGAACCGTCCTCGTCAGCGGCGGCCACGATGTCGACACGGTCAGCGCCGAGGGCGAGCCCCGGGCAACAGCCGCACCCGGACCCGCCCGCGCCTTCACGCGGAGTAACAGCAGATAACGCGCGAGCCGCCGATCTGCACGTCGGCTGGAGCGGCCCTTTCGCCCGCGAGCACGCAGATCTGGATGATCAGCGCGTTGGCTGTCGACGCTCAGCCAAACGGCAAACTGGTCTTCGTCATCTGCTCTTGCGGGCCCGGGATGGACCCGGTCTATGGGCCTTATTATTGTCTGGCTGTGAGCGCGGCCGTTACCATCGCGATGAGTTCTTGCGGCGAGTTCGTGCATCCGATGGCACCGTGCGCGCGGGATTCCCTGACGTGCTCGGGTGCCCTGAATGATGCGTAGATGACGAACGGGGTCTGGTTATCGCTGCTGCGCAGCTGGTCCAGCAGCGTGTATCCGGCACGAATGTCCGGGACGGACCGCCGCCGTCCCGCACTGAGGCTTCCGGGCCGGTGACGCCCGCCACGCCCGCATGCCCGGCCAGGAACCACCCGGTTCCGGCGCGGCCGCCAGAATCCTCCGATCGCGGGCTCAGCCCGCAGCGGATGCCATAGCCGCCCGATGCGGACACTGGCCGCTGCCCAGCGCACCGGAGCCTGGCCGCCGCGGCCAGAAGTTCCCGAAGACGCTGCGCCAGCTGCCGGTCGTGACTGCCCGGCACCACGAGCCCCGCATGGGCCGGCGACATCACCCGCGCACTCGCAGCGGCACTCCCCGCCGCAGAACTGGTGATCCTCCCCGGCCACGGACACGAGGTCACCGACTCAGCACCCGACTGGCAGTCCCAGCCCCTCGCCAGGACACCTTGGACGTCCGGATCTGCATGTTGAGCGGATCGCGGTGCCGATGCTCGGGCGCGGCGCACGGACAGTTGCGCCTGAGAGTCTTGCTCATCCCGGCGGGCTCGCCCTTGGTCGCCTGTGCGATATTGGGCGGATGGCGGCGTGGAGGGACGTCGAGCGGGCGGAGCCTGAGTTCGCGCAGCGCGTGCGGGGGCTCTTCGACGGGCACAGGCACAAGACGATTGCCACCTTGCGAGCCGACGGGTCGCCGCGGATCTCCGGGATCGAGGTGGCCTTCGAGGATGGCGAGCTCGCTTTCGGCTCGATGCCGAACGCGCGCAAGGGCGCGGATCTGGGCCGGGATCCGCGGTTCGCGCTGCACAGCGCCACGATCGACCCGATCCAGGGCGCGGAAGCGCAGTGGCCGGGTGAGGCGAAGATCTCCGGGCGGGCGATCTCTGCGGGGCCGCTGACCGCCGGATCCGGCGGTGACCGCTTCTGCGCCGACATCGTCGAGGTCGTGCACACGCACCTGAACGAGAAGGCCACGATGCTGATCGTTGAGTGGTGGACTCCGGCGCACGGGCTGCGCAGGATCGAGCGCGAGTAATCTCCGGCCGGGGGCAGTCCGCAGCCAGCCTGGCCACAGACGGGATGCCCTTCCGCCGCGATGAGGTACCTGGGTGCCGACCATTTATTTCCGCCGGGGTGGCCGCGACGAGTACCCGCGGCGGTCGGCCCAAGACCACTGGCGCATGGTCAGCGCACAGCACCTGGTCGCCCTGGTCCGCGCCGGAACGACCTTCATCAGCGGCAGGCTCGCCGAACGACCCGGCGAGGAAGCCAGCCCCAAGCCGCTTAAAAGATCTTGATCCGCAGGTCTTGACTATTGCTCCTGCCGAATTATGCGTTCCTATGATCAAGAGCGGCGCCGCTGCGCGGGCACCGCGGCGGCGCTTCGACGAGCGAACCGAACCGTTGGCCCTCTCGCAGTTCCAACCGCCGTCGTCAAGACGCTCACGGACCAGCCTGTCGACGATGGACGAGACGTCGACCCCGAAATAGGCGCCGTCAGCACGGTTCGACCATTGATGCACTCCTCGACTTCGCCCTCCCAGTAAGGCTCGTCGGCATGGTCCCATCGCGAGTTGACGCCGATCAATTCGACGGCTCGTTTGGCCCGGATCGAAGAGGGATCGAGACCGAACTCCCGGAGTTGTGGCAACGAAAACGTCGTGGCTGTCCACGGCTTGCCGACGTCCTGCCATTCGTGAAAGTCGAAATCGCTGGGAAGAAAGGCGCCGCCGCCCATTGTCCGTCCGCGTCCTCGTATGAGAGAAGGCTAGCTCCCCAGCCCTTGGTCTCCACCTTGGCCCGCTCCGCCGTCCACTCCGACTCCGGGGCGTCGAGCAGGTCGCGCATCACCTGCCAGCGGATCGACGGGCCGGAGCCGAGAAGCCAGTCGATCACCGGGCCAGAGTCGGTCACGGGGCGAGGCCATCAATTGCATGTGGCACTGGTCACCTCCCGGGGTCTGGTACCGGGTGCAGAAAAGCCTCGTGCCCGTCGCGTGCCCGACCGAGCGGCCAACCACCGGCAACCACGGTCCCTGACGGCGAGAAGCCAGCTCGGATCACCTGGGCCAACGCTGGCCACAACCCATGCAGGCACAGCCTTCAAGCTGGTCATGACGGTTCGATCCGGCTCGCGGGTACCGCGTCCATGCCGCTTCCTGCGGTGGCGTCGCTCCGCGATGGCTTCGCCAGCCTGGACCCGGCACCCGCTCACCCGGGAACCGCAGATACGAGGACGATGGCGGGGACCCGGAACGTCAATCCGATGAGTCCACGCCATCAGCGTCGCACGCCGAGGGCTATCAGCGCACAGCCGAGATCAGGCCTGATGGTCCGATCGCAGGAGGTGGTCGGCCACCTGGCTCACTTCGTCGGCCATGGTCGCCAGGCCTGGTTCCTGGGCGACGCACGCCTGGGAGAGGCTGGTGATGGCATCGGCGAGATCCGCGGTCGATCCGGGGTGGTGCCCGATCCGCTCGTAGCCACGCCGAACCAGTCCATCAGCAATGTCAGTCTGGCCGCGCGCCGCCGCCTTGATGGCCGCTATGGCATTCTCGATCGCGCTCGCTGGGGCCGACCAGCCGGTATCGCTGCGGGCATCCGGATTACCGACATCGTAATGATCATCCGCGGCAACCGAGTCGCTGCGGATGTCAATATCCACCCGCCAGAACAATGGCAGGCCAGACAGGCGAGCAAAGACCAGGCGCCGCCGTGCCGACCGGGCCAGCTCGGGATCGGCGCGCAACGACAGCACCGCCCTCGCCTGACTGAGCGCCGCACCACTCGTGTCCACGGCTTCCGTGAATTCCGCATCGGGAACTACCCAGCAGATGTCCATATCGCTGTAGTCGTCAGTGGTACCGGAACCCAGCGACCCCCGCAGCTGCGCGCGCGAGCCGGGTACCCATGCCTGCAGCGCCGCTAGCAGCTTGCCGACGAGCTCCTGGCGTCGCTCGGGGCGAAGATCAAAGTCCGCTACGACCGCCTCGGAAGCGTCCCGGCGGCATTGCCAGTAACCGAAGCTGCGGCGGAGCGCCTGGTAGAGATTCTCACGCCCGGTCTCGAGCGCATTAGTAAGGTGAGCGCCATCTGAATCCGCAAAGTAGCTGTTCAGTTCGTTGTCGATGAACCGCAGAACTTCGGTGATCCTGGAAATGTTGGTGTCGTTGACGAGTTCGGGGAGAGCGCTTTGCATCGTCACTGGCAGATGGTCGAGGACGGATAGCAGCGTCACGAGGCCAGCAGCATGCGGAACAGCGGCACTAGCTGCGTCGAAAATGGCTGCTGCTTCCGCATGAGGAAGCTCTCCTTCGACGTAGCGTATCTCCGCGTCGCGGATACTATCCGCTGCGGTGAACGTCGGGGCATCGAACCGGCTAACCGTGGCCCGGATACTCTCCACCTGAGCGGCGATATCGGTCTCAGGATACTTATCCGGATTCCAGGCCATGCCCGAAGTCTAGGCACACCAGGGCCCGGCCGGTGCGGAGCTGACCGCTCGTCAGCACGTTCTGCCGTGCCCGCTACGCGCCCGATCCGGAGCCACCCTCTGCCTATCGCGGTCACTCACACGGGTGGCCGACTAAGCCCCCTGCCTTGGCCGATGCACGTCGGGGCGATCACAGCCGAACCCGCGGCGCCGCCGGCTTAGACCCGACCTCGACTCGGCAGGGTTCGGCGCCCGTTTTCGGGGCGGACCAGAATCGGCCCGCCGAGTCCGGAGAATGTCCAGCGCGCCTGGCATGATGGGCCATGATGAGTGAGCAGGAGACCGGCAACTGGATCCCTAGCGACGACCAGGTCGCGGTCGACCTGCTTTTGGCGGTTCGCGCAGGTGACGTCGAGATGATCCAGAGATTGCTGCGGACTGATCCCGCGCTGGCGTCGGCCAGGCTTGTTGGTAAGGATGGCGGCGCGGGAACACCTTTGCATCTTGTCACGGACTGGCCCGGCTACTTCCCCAACGGCCCGCAGATCGTCCGGCTCTTGATCGGCGCCGGCGCCGATCCCAACGCCCTGACGACCAGTCGAGGTTCACAGCCCGGTCCAGGTGATGAGACGCCGTTGCATTATGCGGCCAGCAGCGACGACGTCGACGTGGCCGAAGCACTGATCGAGGGAGGAGCGGATATCGAGGTGCCGGATGGTTCGATCGGCACTCCGCTCGATAACGCCGTTGGCTACGGCTGCTGGCATGTCGCCCGCTTGCTGGTGACGCGCGGCGCCAGGGTTGACAAGGCCTGGCACGCCGCCGCGTTGGGCATGCTTGGCCGCCTCGAAGCGCTCCTGGGCAGCGGCCCGCCAGCGGAGGACGTGTCGCAAGCGTTCTGGCATGCCTGCACGGGCGGCCAGCGCCGCGCCGCGGAGTACCTGCTGTCGCGAGGCGCGGATCTCAACTGGGAGCCGGACTACGCGCACGGCACACCGCTTGACGCCGCCAGCGGCCTGGGTACCCGGCAGGAGAACGTCATCTCCTGGCTGCGCGAGCTAGGAGCCCGTTCCGCCAGCTCGGATTGATTCGACAAGGCCGGGTACGGCCGGTCCGCAGACCGTGAACGTGCGAGCCTCGCGCGCCGGCCGCCTCGACCGCGAACGTCCAGCCCGACATCCAGTTGACGCTGCTGCGGCGCTGTAATGCGCCTGGCGCCCGCGAACACCAACGAGCCCGGCTCTGCGGTCGCGTGCCTCCCACGGTCGCTAGTTCAAGAAACTCGCAAGCGCGTCGATCCACCGGTCGGGTTCGTCGACCTGCCTCATGTGCCCGGCGCTATCGATAACAACTGCGCGGGCGTTGGCAATCTGGTCGGCGGCCGTGACCGCCAGAGATGCGGGAAGGTCATGTCTTTGGCGCCAGTGCAGGAACAGCGTCGGGACACCGAGGTCCGCGAGGCGCGTTCTGAGCGTGCGCCACGTGTGCGTCCGGCAGGATGCCGGCTTGCCACGGCCGCAACCATTCGGCGCCGAAGCGCACCTGGTCCAGGCGGCCGAAGTATGCCGGTAGCCGGTCAGTGCGCCATACGTCGGCCGGCGCTCCGGCGATTGCTGCCGCGCGCACCAACTGCGGGCCTTCCACCGGCAGGCACTGGCCTTGCACCGGCAGGCCGGCAATCAAGCTGGCGAAGCCTGGGCGCTGACCAGTCTCGGCAACGTTTGTACCCGGCTTGGCCTGCCTGACCAGGCTTCCGATCATCTCTGTCAGGCCCTGGCCCTTTTCGAGCAGGCAGGCAATCGGGTTGGCGAAGCCTGGGCGCTCACCGGCCTCGGCGACGCCCGCATCCGCCTGGGCCTGGCTGACCAGGCACCGGCGCATCATCACAGAAGCCTCGCCATTTTCCGCGAGATCGGTGACCGGGATGGCCAGCCGTGGGCGCTCAACGGCCTGGGCGAGGCCGCCCGTGCCGCCGGCCAGCACGCCGACGCCGTCACCCACCACACCGCCGAGCCCGTTGCCCTGTGCTGCTTGCCCGCCTACCGCGGCCGCGCGCCGCGCGCCGGGCACCAGGCTCAGGATCTATGTGCAACATCTCTTCAGTTCCGCCTCGAGGCACATGCGCATCACCACTCACCTGGGCGATACGCGGTAACGCAACGGCGCTCGGCCGGCCCGGCTGGCCGGCGGCGGTGGCCGCGAATAGGTCGGGGTCGTTGTGCATGGTGGCTCCATCTGCGTTGTGGCTGGATATGTTCGGGGCCAGCCCGCTGGCGCGGCCAGTGCCGACCGGATGTGGCCGGTTTCGCCTCAGCTCCGAGCTGGACACGGTAGGGCCATACGACTTCGGCGGCGGCCTGCCCGGCTGCTTCGCGGCGCACACCAAGCTCGACCTGCGCAAGGGCGAGCTGCACGCCATCGCGTACTTCTGGGCCTGGGATCACATTCAGCACGTGGCCATCGACGCGGCCGGGAAGGTGACCAGGGCAACGGACATCCCGGTGGCGGACCGGCCGATGTGCCATGACTTCGCGCTCACCGAGAAGTACGTGGTCATCTATAACCTGCCGGTCACCTTCAGCCTTGGTGTTCCACACGCTCAATGCCTACGACGAGGGCGACAACGTCGTTGGTCGACGTGTGCCAGTACCCGACCGCGTTCGACGTCGCCACCTTCTGGAGCCACAACACGCCGGTCACCCCGTCCAGGTGGATCAACGACCCGGTCGCGGCCAAGATCACCCAGCAGCCCCTGGATGACAGGACGCAGGAGTCCCCAGAGCCGATGAGCGGGTGGTGTCCCGGCCCTACCGGTACGGGTACGCCGTGGCCCTCGGCGAAGTTGGCCGGGCCGCCGTCGGCGAGGCCGTTTCGCCCCGGCCGCCCCGGACTCTGCCGAGGATGACGGCTACGTCATGGCCTACCTGCACAATCCCGAGCGAGGCGCCGCCGACCTGATCATCCTGGCAGCGCAGGACTTCACCGCCGAGCCGGTTGCGCGCATCTACCTGCCAGCCCGCATCCCACTCGGCTTCCACGGCAGCTGGCTCGCCGACCGATGACCCAGCATGTCCCGGCGGGGACGGCGTCTAACTGGCACCCCCTGCGCGCCATCCGGCCCCCCGCCAGCGCCACTCCCCCGCCAGCGACCAAGTCAACGCCGGCGCCACCCGTCCCCGCCAGCCGCTGCCACGCGTCCCGCCGACGCCACCCGCCGCCGCCAGCGGCCAAGTCAACGTATGCAACGTCACATCGCATGGGATACAGCGTTGGCACTGCCACATCGCCAACGTTGCCGGACGCGATGGCTGGGCGGCGATCAGGAATGTGTCCCCGCCCAGCTCGGATCGGCTGCGTCTGCTCGGATCGGCTGCGTCTGCTCGGATCGGGTTGCGCTAGGAGGCGCTGACCGATCGCGCGCTGGACGTCGCATCGCCGGCGTCGATCCCGAAGGAAACGATCCGCATCGGATGGATGCGGACGAATGTGTCATCGAACTGGTCGCCGAAGGCTTTGCCTCCAGATGGGATCACTGTCGCGTTCCCCCGCACCTCGATCATGCGTGGCTGCCATGGCGGGAGCACGTCGTCGACGACGATGCTCGCCCTTCCGGTGCGCTGAACGTCGCGGAGCTTCTTCGTCTGACTCATCCGCATTCCGCCCACATCGATGGTGTCGTGTTCGGCGTTGTAGCGGAACGACGTCGGCACCACGTGCGGCTGCCCGTCCGGGCCAACGGTGGCAATCCGGCCCAGGCGCTGCTCAGCAAGGTAGCCAAGTTCCTTGTCCGTAAAAACGCTCATGCCCGCGCTAACTACCCGGCCGGGCGCGGCATTCCGCCGGCCAACACCCTCTGACCGGGCTCTTACTGCCGAGGCGGTTCCCTGCCTCCAGCAGCGTCGCCGCCCGGCTGTCCAGGCGGTACCGCCCAGGTCACGATCGTAGCGATCGCCGTCGATACCGCGTCCTTGTGCTTGGCGCTATCCGCTCCAAGACCGGATCGCCAGGTAGCCCACACCCGATCACGTAACGCCTTAGGAACCTGATACCAGTGGCTGCGGCACATCAGCCGCGACCGGTCGATCCGCTCAGAACACGCTGGTACCGGGCAACGGCTCACCGCGCCCGATAACTTGCCGAACCGGCCGCGCGGCCCGCGACCACGGCCACCGGTGACCGCCCTGGCCACTGATCTATCCACTAACTGGCTGGTCATCACCAAGCCTCCTCACTCGTTCATCCTTGATAACAACTGCAGTCACGCTGGACTTCCCGCGACCCGGCGATGCCGTGTTGGCGACCGACATGGTGGGCCAGCGTCAGCACGCCGAGCAGCCGAGTTACCCGGCTTGACGCGCCAGCTGAGGATCTGATCCACGACCTCAGCACCGCGGGTCAGAGCTGGCACGACCAGATGCCGGAAGGCCAACTCGGTGGCGGTGTGATTATGCCCGGCACCTTGCCTCCCAGCCTGCCTCTTCGCAATGCCCGGCGACCGCCACACCCTCTCTTACCTGTTGGCATACCCGCGAGTGACCGTTAATCCCGCTATCGGCCACCCGAATGGCCGGGGGCATGAGCGACCGCGACGTAGAACTGGCCAGCCAACCGCTTCCACATCGACATCTACCTGCCCTGCGACCAGGTCCAGGCGCGCATCGCGGCCGCGCTGGCCGCCGGCGGCCACCTGGTCAGCGACGCGAACGCACCCGAGTGGTGGACCCTCGCCGACGCCGAGGGCAACGAGGCCGACCTGGCCATCTGGGCATAGGCCGCGCCCCGCCTTATCGACTGCCTCGCATCTCACCACCCGTGCCGGAAGAGACCAAGCGGGCCGTCATGCCTTTTTCTTTGTCCTTCCCGTTCGCGCTATCGCGCCGATCGCCGGAGCCAGGGTAAGCCACAACCCGATGGTCACCACCATCGACGTGACATATCCGAACGGCCGGATCCCCACATCAGCGCTGGTGATTCCGGCGAAGAGCATCAGCAGCCAGGCGCTGAGGAAGAAGGATGGGCCGGCTGCCACCACGCCGAAGTAATCGCTCACGAGCTATTCCTTTCTGCCTGCTCCGAGAACTTGACCACTATGCCGGTGCCTGCCCGGTCGCATCAAGCCCGTAACCGGCGGCGAGGAGCAGGTCACTGGCTCCTAGGAGCAGCATGCGCCCCCACCCGCCCAGTTCCCGGCTGCCACGCTAACGAAGTGGTGCGCAAATAGTCGATCATGGACGGGCATGATCACCGCGGCGTGTCGGTCTTTGGATGCCAGATGGCCGCACAAGATCATGAATCGGTGTCTAAGCGATCATGGGCTCGTGCCGCCCTGAGTTAGTGCTCGCGAACCGGGTGCTGGTCACCCTCGCGGTGCTGCGGCTGCAGATCCGCGTGCGGCCCTGGCGGTGATGTACGGCGTGGACCGGTCCACGGTGACCCGCGCCGTGCACGAGGTCCGGCCGCTACCGGGCCTGCACCGCGACCACCCCGGCCAGGTCGGCGTCCCGCCGGGCAAGCCCGCCAAGGACGCGTACGCCGTGTGCGTTATCGGCCCGCGCAATACCATCGACAAGGTGGTCAGCAAGGCTGGCGCTGCCGCCTTGAGCGCCAACCAACGCACTGGCTGCGCGAACGCACGCTGGGGAGGGAGTTCCGATGGCTGGTGGTTTCCACGACGGCAGCCGCTCGCTGCAGGACCGCTTCGACACGCGCGGCCTGGCCGACCGCATTGACGAGCGGCTGGTGAGCGATGCCATCGATAACAATGACCGCGCGTTCATCCAGGAGCGGGACATGTTCTTTCTCGCCACGGCCGACGCGCAGGGACGGCCGACCTGCTCCTACAAGGGCGGCGAGCCGGGCTTCGTCCGGGTCCTTAACCCGCGGACACTCGCGTTCCCGAATTACGACGGCAACGGAATGTACCTGTCGGCCGGCAACATCATGGTCAATCCGGACGTCGGGCTGCTGTTCATCGACTTCGAGCGGGGCCGCCGGCTGCGGCTAGAGGGTACTGCGAGCATCAGCGACGCCGATCCGCTGCTCGGCGACTACCCGGAAGCCCAGTTCGCCGTCAGAGTTAGCACCCGTGCCGTGTACCCCAACTGCCCCCGCTACATCCACCGCTACACCCTCACCCAGGCTTCGCGCTTCGTCCCCCACGCCGGCACCCTGACACCGGTTCCAGAGTGGAAACGCTCAGATTGGGCCGCTGACGTGCTACCCGAACACGACCCGGCCCGAGATCCCGGCCAGCGCGACGTCCTCGGGCGCTGACACCAGCCAGCACGGCAGGTCACGACAGGACCAGGGCCGGTGCCGCCACCCGGCTAGGCACAGCCGCGACCGACCAGCCGCTCAGCCGGGCCGCGGATCATGGCAGGCACGTCACCAGCGCCGCGCAGCGTAACCGGACGTCACAATCGCGAACCCGAGTCGCAGGTCCTGGATGTTCTCGCCGGTAACAGATCTGTTCTCGCCGGCAACAGATCGGATCGGGATGCCGCCCCCTTACTGGCCGCGGCGCCGAAATAGTCATTGCCCTTATGGCGCGGGTTATCTGTCCCCCAGTGCCGCACCCGGGACTGAGGAATCATCTTGGGAATGTGCTTGGAACAATGAATGTAAGCCTCGGTGACATGCACAAGAACCCAGTGCACTGGCTCGCGCCCTGGGTGCCCCGATTCCGGGATGCTAAGATCAAATTCATGCATGCGTGCGGGAGTCACAATGCGAGCGTCGCCGTTTACGTGCAGGCCGATGAGATCGTGCGTGAAGTCTGCCAGGAAAATGCCGATATGCGGGTTCTGCAGCATGTTGCCGAGACTGGCCATCACGCCGTTGCCCCGGTACTCGGGGTAGGCGATAGTGTGGTCATCCAGGACCCTGATGAAGCCGGCCGGACCTGCGCGGAAGCTGCAGTCACACTCTCCTGAGCCGTCGCTTGTGGCGATGAACGCCATTTCCATGCGAGTGATGAATTGCTGCATGACCAGGGTGAGCTGACCGGTGACCTGATTCTGGTAGAACTGCTGGGCTCGCCGCGTAGTGCCGTATCTTTCCTGGAGAATACGTTCACCCGTAGATCCAGGCCGGCGCCGGTGATCGTTGCGCTTCCGCGTCGGCATGAAAGCCCGGGCCGCTATATCAAATACGGTCATCGCCCCGTCCTTCCCCGGCACCCTCCGGTAGCTGGCTCCGGCCGCTGCCCTGGAGGGAGCCGCAGAAAGAGCGTGCACCGCCAACCCGGACGTCGGTGTTGCACTTGCCCTGACGCCCACCTTGCATCGCAGGTCACAGACCCAAACCGGTGCGGCTCAGGGCACCGCTGGACCGTCAGCCGCCTCCGTAGCGCACATTGCCGACCGGGCCCCCGCAGGTCAGCGAGCGCCAGACCGCGACAGCGCCGCTCGCAACCCGTACCTGCGGCTTGAAGTCGCACTGCTCAGGCTGGTGCGGTTTCGAACAGGAACACCGGCGCCGCCGCGCCGCCGCGCCGCCGCCCGACTGGCTGGATGCCAGCCGATCCCGGATCGGCAGGGCCGCGGGCCTGTGCTCGTCGCCGACATCCGCCATCTCCGCGCGCAGCGCCTGGCCGGTCGGCTACGCGAGCAACTGCTCCAAGACCTTGATCCTTCGGTGGAACGGCACTGCCTGGAAGTGACCGGCGGGCCTGGCCGCTGCGCGCAACTCCGGCGCGGGCCGCAGCCGCATCGTCCCGCCGGGCTGGTAACACGTGAATCTCCGGCACCGCGGCGCTCGGCTCACGGCGCCGTAGCGGCGGTTCGTGCGTCGCTTTGTTGTCCGAAGTCGATCCGCATGACCACCCGCCGGACAGTGGGGCGGCTGACCTCCTCGAACCCGGCGTCTTCGAAGACCTGACGTGCCCCCACGTGAACTTCGCCCCAGGTGATCTCCTTGCCCGGCTGGGTGATCATCGGATATGCCTCGAGCGCCCGTGCGCCGCGCCCGCGGGCGAAGTCGATCGTGGCACGGGCGAGTGGATAGGTGAGGCCGCGGCCCCGGTAGCCCTTACGGACCACGAAGCAGGTCACGGCCCAGATGCCGTCGTCGCCCTTGTCCTCGTCGCGGCCGCTCCACGGAACGCGAGAGGTGCGCAGCTTGGGGTACGCCGTCCGGGGCTCGACCGCGACCCAGCCCGCCGGCTCCCCGTCGAGGTAGGCCACCAGCCCGCTGGTGGTCGTGGCGTTGGGGTCGCCGCAGGCGGTCTGCGCCCGGAGCATCGCGATCCGCTCTTCCTGCGTGGTGTCGCGCCAGAGACAGCCGGGGACCTTGAACCGCTGGCACTGGCACCGGCCCGGGTAGTCTGCGGTGCCGAAGATTGCGGCTAGGTCGTCCCAGGGCGCCTCGCTGGCAGGGACGATCATCATCTGCTCAGCGGGAATCAGCGTCTGCATAGCCGTCATCATGGCCGCGGCGGGTCCTCTCCCACCAGACCGTCGGCGCTCGCCGGCCATCATCGACGGCTCGTGAATCGTGGTATCCAGAGCGGTGTCCTCGGTCATGTCCCGCAGCTTAGAATCTGTTCCGGACGTTCTGCTTCCGGATTGGCTGGAAATGACGGGGATGGATGCCGTGAAACCTGACGCGAGCCCCACGGCACGGGCGCTGCTGGCCCTCGAACTGATTCAGGGCAGCCAGGGGATCACCGCGGACCGGCTCGCCGACAAGCTGGGCATCTCGGAGCGGGCCGTCAGGCGGTACGTCGGCATCCTGCGCGAGGCCGGCATCCCCATCGAGTCAGTCCGCGGGCCCTACGGCGGCTACCACGTCGGCCGCGGACTCCGGCTTCCGCCGCTGATGTTCAGCGCCACGGAGGCCCTCGGCCTGGTCATGGCCGTGCTCGACGGCCACCACGACGCGAGCGATCCCACCGACCCGGTCGGCAGCGCGCTCGGCAAGATCATGCGGGCGCTCCCGGCGCCGGTGGCCGCCCAGGCCGAGGCCGTCCGCCGCTCCACGGCACCAGCTCCCGACCGCGCCGCCGCCCGGCCAGACCCCGGGACCACGACCGCGCTCGTGCAGGCCTGCTCGAACCACCGGCGGGTGCGGATCGGCTACCGCACCGAGGCCGGGCCGGAATGGCTGACCGAGGTCGACCCGTGGGCGGTGGTCGTACGCCACGGCCGGTGGTACCTGCTGTGCCGATCCCACTCCGCGGACGCCCGCCGCGCATACCGGATCGACCGGGTCCGCGCGGTGGAAGTACTCGAAGACACCTTCAGCCCACCCGCCGACCTCGACCCGGTCGCCACGCTCGAGGAACATCTGGCCGTCGGATGGGAGTACGACACCGAGGCCGTCATCGACGCGCCCGCAGAAACCGTGGCGCGTTGCCTCCCCCGCGCCCTCGGACGGCTCGAGCCGCTCGATGGCCGGACCGCCCGCCTGGTCGGCAGCACCAGCAACCCCGTGTGGTACGCCCAGCAGCTCGCGGCGATCCCGGCGCCCTACCAGATCATCAGGGGCCCGGAGCTGCAGGAGGCCGCGCGTGTCCTCGGGCAGCGGATGCTGGCGGCGGATGAGACTCCAGCTCCTGACGCCGACGAGCCCGAGCTGCCCTGACCTGTGTCGCGCCGCTTCGGGAGGCCAAGCCGTGGCGTTGCCGCCGACCGCTGTGGGGTTGCTGTCCGGGCGGCCCCTTCGAAATCGTCCGCCGACGCTGCGGCGTGTGCCTTTGTGCTCTAATCAAGGCCGTGTTGAGAAGGTGCGCTTAACCCAGCTAATGGAGCGCCTTGATGAAAGCGGCGCGTCCTGTTATGGCAGCCCTCAGGGTGCTGAAGGAAAGTTCAGCGTCAGGCTGATGGATGGGAGAGCCGGGGATTCTGGAAGAAGTTACGAAGCAGGCGGCGTCGTAGAGACGTTCTCGCACAAGTCGCTGACAAAGGATGCGGTAGCGATCCTTATAGGAGGTATTGTCGAACACGCGTTCAACGGGAAAGACGGTCTTGGCAATCCTGACGGGAGTTGTTGATTTTGGCGCCTCTTCGAGCAAGAAGACGTATCCGAGCCAAGGTCGTACCGCGCCGAACGTGCCCTCCTCGTAGGCGCGCCAGACATCAACAGCATTACCGATAGCCTCTTCCGTACGATTGTTGAAGTTGTTGCCAAAGGACGGACCCACCTGCGACTTGAGTTCGATGGCAGCGACGAGCTTTCCTTGATCAATAACTACCAGGTCCCATTTCTTCGTCGGCCGATAGAACCCAGGCAGCTCGATGCTCGCTGTGCGCTTGATCGTATGACGCGGGAAGCCGTTCTCAACGAATAGATCCTCCAGCAACAAGGCCACGGCGTTCAGGTGGCCGCCGCCGGTGACCGCGCCCCGGCTGCCTGCATCTAGCTTCCCAGAGGCGGCTTGTTTCGCGGCCTGGGCGTCCCGAACCTGCCAGTAGCTGCGAATCGCGGTCTCGAACGCCGACTCAGCGGCGCTGCTCATTTGGCCAACTCCTGGACGCCGTACAAGCGAAGGGCGACACTCGTTGCCGCCTCTACGTCGCGACGATCAAAGGCATCGGCCAGCTCGCGGCAGTCCTGGTCTGTGAGATCCCTCGGACGCGGTACCCGGATCCTACGCAGGTACTGCGCCTGGAACCGGAGAGTCCCACCGCGCATCTTGACGGCATAGGCTTCAATGAACGCCTGGGCGACGCGCGAGAGCAGCAGCCCGCCGAGCACCCGCAAGTCCCATGTGTCAGACACGACATAGTACAGATTGTGATGCGGATAGGTCCTGCCCTCGTCGAGTACGGGATGAATCGTCAGTCGCATGTCGGGGATCAACAGCTTCGAGCGTCCAGTGAGCGTCGAGTCCACCTTGTCAATGGTGCGGTACCAGGTTGCTGGTAGCTTCTCTGCAATATGACGCTTTGCTAGCTGAGCCCTGTTGTCCTCGAAGTACCTCCTGAGCCGCGGGCAATCTTTCAACCGGATGAGCTTTCCATCCTCATCCCAAGGGTTCACCAAGTAATGCCCGGACCACTCAAGCCGACCCGTTGCGAGGTCACGCACCATTGCGAGCGGCAGTAGTCGGCTTTCCTCAACATCGGGTGGAGTGTTGGTTACAAAGACCCCGTCTGCGCCGGTGGCAACGCCAATCCCCACTCGTGTGCGCGTTTCAGCATTCTCAAGCGTCGGGAACTTGTCGCTCAAGTGCTCGATCATGGCGAGTTGCTTGGGGTTCCCCGCTGGCCACGACTCATCACCATCAAACCAGTGCGGCAACCTTGCGATTTCGTACCTATCATTGGCAAGGATTTCGAATCCGCCAGAACGAACGTAGCCATGCACCTTGGACGCATCCTGTTCACCAAATTTGCGCGTGGTGTCGGCGACGACTACCTCGCCTTGACGTCCGCGATGAAGAATGGTGATAGCAGGGTAGGCTGATACCTGCTCTTCGAAAGCATCCACATCGTGCATGCTGATAACGACTTCAATGTTGTAGCTGGCCGCGATGAGACTACGAAGCAAGCGCCCGTATTGGTTGCGCATCCAGCGATCAGCGCAGATGAACCCGAGCTTACCACCTGTGCGCAATGACGCAAGTGCTACCTCATAGAAGCCGACGTAAATATCGGATCGGCCGGTCATTGTCCGGCACGTTTCACGATAGGCGTGCATCCTGGCCTCAGGCACGTCTTCAAGCCGAATATAAGGCGGATTGCCAACGACGAAGTCAGCCGAGCGGTCATCATGCAGCGTCAGCAGGTAATCTCCCACACGTAGCCAGGTCGACGTAACATCGTCAATCTGCTCGTCCGTCCACCCATCTCTTTCAAGCACTTCGTTTACGACTGACCGAGACTTGCTGATATTTCGAGGCAAGAGATCGTACGCACGCAGAGCATGCCGGGCGTCTGTAATCGGTCGGCCATGGTGCCGACAGGAAGCACTAAGACGCGCTACCAATGGTCCGAGAAAGGCTCCTGTGCCGCAGGCCGGTTCCACGGCTATTAGATCTCCGAGATCACGATCGATCATATAGCCGACAAGATCGAGGATCAGCTCGACGACCCACTTGCGCGTAAAGACTTCCCCGTGGTCACCGTCGAGATCGGCCGTGAAGTCAGGGAATATCTGAGGGATGAGGGCAAGTTGCCGCACATTGCCGCTTGATTGGAGCGCTCGATTTCCCATATATCTCTTAGAGCCTCCTTGTTTGCATATTCGCATCGTAAAGGACTGCACACGAGTATCCAAATACACGCCCAAGCACCACAGGCTGGCGAGAGGGGCCCTGACCGGCATCAGGCCGTATGCGCGCCTAGTCTGCCGTACACTACCGACAGACTCGGTGAGCGGCACGCCGCTCACGCATGTTGGGCATGTCAGGACACTGGACCAGCCCGCCCACGCTTGTCCTGCCCTGCGCGTCCGCCGTGCGGTGTGCCACCCTTGGATTACGCCACTACCCTGATCTCGTACGCCAAGGCACGAGTCATAACGTAGAATGTTCATGTGGTCACAACGCGTCGCATCAGCCCGCAGCTCTGCACGCGTTGAAGATGCGTTGATACTGGCGTTTTGGTACAAGAAGCCTGCGCGCTTTTCTAGCCCGGGGTTTTCACGCAGATGGAAACGGGAATCCGACACAGGCATTGGAAGTGCCCCTGAGCTGGGGCGACCGGGCTCGTCGAAGCTCCCTTCGGTCCAGGCTCAGGAAGCACTTTGCGAGTGATGCGGGGCCGGCTCCGGTGTGCTAGGCGCGGGCGGAGGCGCTGCGGCCGTTTCCTGGCAGCGATGCGGACTCCTTGGCTGGTCCACGCCGGATGTTGTGGCTGCTGGGCCTCGACGCGTCGCTTCAGGGCTTTGACGTTGGCTGGCATTTCCTTTTGTGCTTGGCGGCGGAGATGATCGGGACGAGCAGCCTGCCGATGCCGAACCCGTCGAAGTCGACCGCGATGGTCAGCCGACGCCCTGCTGCCATTCGTGGAAACGTGTGGGGTCCGGTGGCGTAGGCGAACACCTCTGCCGCGGGCCGGTTCACCACTGTGCTGGCGATGGCCGGTGCCATGTCAGCGACCCTCGAGCAGGGCGGCGTACCGGGCCAGGTAGAGCGGCCATCCCTGGTCACCGTCGACGCCGTCGCTGACCGACTGCCAGCCGGGACCGTGCCGGTCAAGGTGGCGGTGCTCCAGTTCGACCCGGGTGCGGTCCGGTCCCTCGGCCACGAACCGGACCTCGACCTCGCTGGTCAGCTCCGGATCGGTCTCGACCTGCCATTGCGGGCTGATGTCCCAGCTGAATACCACGCGGGCTGGTGGCTCGTAGGCCAGGATCCGCGCCCACCGGCACTCGCTGCCGTCGACGGCGCGGTCGTAGATGTGTCCGCCGACGTAAGGCTCGAAGACAGTCTCGGCGATCGCGGCCGCGAGCAGGTTGTGCTCCGGCGGCTTGAAGTCTCCGAACCTCTCGGTGAACGCTGTGAAGGCCTGCTCGGCCGGCGCGCTGACCACCACCTGCTTGCGGACAACGGGGGCCTCGGTTCGGGTCATGGACTCTCCTCCGTCGCTTGTCCGGCAACATCCGCGTAGCTGGCCAGTGCCCTCTGCCAGAAGGTGTCGAGCTGATCACGCAACGCGGCCACTGCCGTCGGATTGAGCCGGTAGACACGTCTGGTGCCGACCGCGCGTTCACTGACCAGGCCAGCGTCCTTGAGGACCTTCAAGTGCTGGGAGACCGCCGACCGGCTGACCGGCAGCTCCGCGGCCAGTTGCCCAACCGCCAGCGGCCCTTCTGCCAGGCGGCTGACGATGGCGCGCCGGGTGCCGTCCGCCAGCGCGCTCCAGCCGTGACTTGCTCGGTCAGGATCCACTAACGGTTAGCTTTGCCTAACGGAGAGGCTGACGTCAAGGCCCTGCACGACGTAGGCGTCGGAAGGGCCCTGGCCGGAGCGCCCGGGCCTGCCGGAAAGGTCCGCTCGGCCTATGCTCGCTTGCACGCCAGGCTCACCCGGGCTGACCGCGAATTGACCCTGGCGTGAAAGTGCTCCTGACCTGGAGGATGAGACTTGCTGACGGGTCCTGAACTACGGGACGTTCCCGTTGTTCACCGAAGCGGCGGGCCGCTGGTTGCGGCTATGGTCCGGCCATGACTTCGGATGAAGCGGGGCAGCGTGGCCTGGTCACGACTTGCGAGATCGGGGCCGCAAGCAGCTAGCCTCCGTCTTCGCGGTTAGAGTGGATAGGTCTGAAAACTGACCAACATAAACTAGGCTTCTGACTATGACGATCGCAGCAACACCCGTGCCGCTGTCCGAAGCCAAAGCGCACCTGTCCGAGCTAACCAGGCGCGTACGCCAGCAACATGAGCGGATCGCCTTGACCCGCAACGGCCAGGCCGAGGCTGTCCTGCTGTCCGTGGACGACCTCGAAGGCCTGGAAATGACCTTGGAAATCCTGGGTGAGACCGACACCGTCGCGCGCATCTCCGCCGCGCTCGGCCGGGGCGAACCAGGAGCCGACCTGGCCACTGTCCGCCAGGACCTGGCCAGGCGCCGCGCCACAGGAATGTGACCACGGAGCCGACCGAGCGGTACGACATCCGGTTCCAGGCCGCCGCCCGGCGCGCGATCTCCCAGCGGCTGCCCGAAGCCGTGGCAGCCGCGGTACTCGAGTTCTGCGATGCCGCGCTCGCGGTCAGCCCGCACCGCGTCGGCAAGCCGCTCTTCGGGCCCCTCGCCGGCTGCCACGGCACCCGCCGGGGCACCTACCGGATCGTCTACCGGATCGACGAAAGCACCCGCACCGTGCACATCCTCGACATCGATCACCGCCCTGACATCTGCCACCGCCCGCAAACCTGAGAACTCTGCCGCCATCGGCACCCGCGCCCAGCAGGCAGCACCGATGTCATCTCAGGGTGCCGTGACTGACCGCCAACTGCCCGCCCCCATCGGGCACACTGCGCGCACGCGAGCGACGCTGGCGGTCTGCTGAGGCGGGGTGCCTACCCGACGTGGTGATCCTCGCTGGGGGCGCCGCTGGCAACGATCAGCCTGAAGCTGCCAAGTCGCTGCGCCGTCGCGTCACAAGCTTAGAAGCGGCGGCCGCCGCCAATGACGGCAGCAGAAGGATGGGCGGGACGAGCTATCCGGTCAGCCGTCCCGGAGTTGCGAGCCGAGACGGTAGACGACTGGGCTCGACCTGTTCCATTCCGCCAGCCCGGCCTTGCACAGGCCAGCAAGCAT
>WNFX01000310.1_pt1 | contig 53339 bp, 49 predicted proteins | sample 5400111 | NCBI WGS metagenome assembly WNFX01 (sample SAMN13153363, study PRJNA577476) | soil metagenome | isolation source: 40 cm soil or saprolite under grassland replicate 1 | place: USA:California | collected 2016-06-15
CCATCTGGTTCTCCCTGTAGTTTTGTATTATGGCAACAAGGAAACTCGATGGCTCGAATAGTATACAGCCGTATAATAGTGTGAGGTAAGTGGAATCATTATGCCGCCCAACGCAGAGTATTGTTTATTTCAGTTGAAGATAAACCATGACCGAAACAAATGATTGGCAAGTCCCTGGTAGTGGGGCTGAGATTTACGAGACTATTTTTGTACCGGCAATGATGGGAGAGTGGGCGCCAAGAGTTATGGCCTTCGCAAAACCACTGCCGCGTGAGCATGTCTTGGATGTGGCTTGTGGCACGGGCGCGTTGACGCGCGTCGTGGCAAAATCCATTGGACCAAATGGTCGAGTCGTCGGATTAGACCTAAGCCCTGACATGCTTGCCGAAGCCCGTAAGACTGCACTGGATCCATCGAGCGCCGCGCCGATAGAGTGGCGCGAAGGTGATGTCAATGCCATACCTTTTGAGAACGAAAGCTTTGATATCGTTTTCTGCAATTTTGGTCTCATGTTCTTCCCGGACCGAGTGGCGGCCTTGAAAGAAATGCATCGTGTACTGAAGCCGGAAGGTCGCTTGGCATTAGCGGTATGGGGCTCAATTTCCAAATGTCCTGGACAAATGGCAATGAAACAAAGTTGGGAGCGCCACTTCACAGATGAAGCTGGGCTATTTGATGCCCAGCATTCACTTGGTAATCCAGAAATAGTCCTATCACTTATGCAGGATGCTGGTTTCAGGAATGTGTCTGTTCAGCCAGTTATGGGTGTCGTGCGCCTTCCGTCGCCAGGGCATCTCGCCCGAAGTTATGGAGCAATGGCCGGTATTCAAGCCGATGAAAGAACCCGCGCTCAAGTCATTGATGAAGTCAGCGCCTCGCTCCAATCCTATGTCGGAACAGAAGGTCTTGAGTATCCTATTGAAGCCATTCTCGCCAGTGCGAGGAAGTGATCTGTCGGTAGCCCAACCAATGCTGTCAAAAAAACAGTGCAAGCCGTAAAGCTTGCCTGAGTTTGGGTCTCATCTGATGTGTTTTGCATTGGTATTCCCTGCCGCGAAAACAAACCTTGTCGTTAGTTCAGCCGAGTTAACCTGTTGAATACTTATCTAAGTAGCTCCTGCTGCCGATCAAAGATGCTTGACGATTCGTCAATTTCAATTAAATTCCCGAAAAGATAATCCTTTTGTGCACTTTTTCCCCTGATTCCAGGGAAGGTGGTTCGGAACAGATCCGCGAAGGGGCACTTTATGAAGACATGCTCTCAAGCATGTTTTTTGTTTATTAATTCCTCTTTCCATTAATCATAATAAGACTGATAACAGGGAAATTCCTCTCCACTTGGGGTTTTGATTTTCATGGGCCAATCTTTATCGATGATCTTGTAGGTATCTAGTTCCTTGTTCACTTCTTTAAATCCTATATCGGCGTTCAAGCGCGAGAAGTGGAAGGATTGCCAGGGATATTTACGCGTATCCTGTTGATGTTCATAACGTTTGCAAACCAGAGCAGCACCAACTTTTTCCTTGACTGAAGTAGGCATAGATTTGGAATGAAACGCGCTGACAAGAGGAGGAACAGCATCATCAGAGAGATCCAAAAAGTATTGGGCGTCTAGATCAGCTCTGCCTTGTGCAAATGTCTTATCGGTCGTACTGCGAATTTCGCGTTGAATATTCTGTTTCACAATGAAAGCATCCACATTTAAAAGGCTAAGCGAAATGACAAACCCTAGTGAAACCAAGACCATTGTCAGCGCGGCATAACGCTCACGGTGTAATACTTCAAGAATCACAACTGCCACAAGCAATAACCCCAGCCAGATCATAAAAACATGAGTATACGTGCGCAGGCGTGAGAATCCATATGCCATTTCATACAATCCAAGTCGCTGGAACGCCGCGATCAACATCACGATCACCAATCCGACTAGCCCAACGCCAAGAACAGAAAATGTACGTCGCTGGTTTTCAGTTTCACGGCGTGTAATTGCACCTAGCCCAAGCAACAACAATAGGCTGAAAAATGCAACGGTTATAAGCTCACCGAAGCCCTTACGCGCATACTCCGAGTAGGTATAACCTTCGATACCGATATTCACTTGTCCGCCAAAGAAATATTGGAATTGAATAATCACAAAAGCGATAAACAGAATCACCACGCTGCCAAGCACAATGGTCGATTCTGTGAAACCGAGAAAAGGTGAAACCCAGGTTTTCTCTTCCACTTTTTCGGCGGACTTCTGCGCGGCATGCAGGAATGTCCCTGCGAGCGCGTATGCAATCATCAAAATCAGTACAAGCCTAAAAATGTATTCAGGCAAATTATTAATTTTGAACACGCCAATAAAATCTGCAAGTCGTTTCGCAAAAATTGGATCAGCTGATGAAAGCAGGGATGCAAAGATGGCGATGACTGGCAACGCAATGACCACTCCACGCGTAATGGGCCAGACCTGCGTGATACGCTTTTCATTTAGGGATGACTGGTCACGGCGAGTCTCTGAGGCAAATCCAATCGGACGCGCGATCATGCTGCCGAACAGACGCATGTATCCAAAGAAGTAATCAAGTAAGGCATAACGAATCCATTCTCCGCTAAGATAGGTAAGGGCAAAGACTCCCATTAGAAAGAGAGCCATTGAAATGGACAAAAAAACCGTCATCGGCTCGAGGCGGATAAAGGTCATCGCGGCGAAAAACGCGATGGGTAACAGGAGCCAGCCAGATTGGCGCGAGAGGTGAAGTCCATCCGCACGAAAAAGCAGGATTCCCGTCAAAAGACAGAGAGTTACAAAGATAGCAAAGTTGATGCCCAAGGGCTTTTTCCAAAAGAGGAAATCGAATGCCCACCCTAACAAGATGACAATGATCCAAAAGCGGTTGGGATTGGTTTTCATACGAGCCTCCATGAAAGATTGGTCAAAGCTTAGTCCCGTTGTGCTTGCGGAGACTCTCAAAAGGTATCACGTTTTTTCGAAATTTGGGCGGATTACAGTTTTATAAGAGTCCAATTTCCACTATTGACATCCAAAATGAAATATGACATACTTCTGCCATTATTCGGGGGCAAACAAATTGAACCGCAATCCTATAGAAAGGAGGAGGTGATGTCTCAAATGGATAGTAGTAACAAACCCAGCGCTGTGGCATCCCTCCTCAATTAAGAAGGAAGCCACAGCGCGCCACGAATGCCACTCTGATGAGTGGCATTCTGGTTTGCCCCACCCAGCCCTCCCTAAATACGACAAGCAAATCATCGATGCGCATGTATAAAATCAATGTCGTATTTGGGGAGGGTGCCCGACAGGGCGGGAGGGGTCATTCATCTCCAAATGAAATACCCATGCCGCGTGCAGTAATAACAGTATCCTCGTTGACATCCACACGCTTGGAAACAGCAACCGCTTCCTCCAGGGAAACGTCCACGATCTTTCCCGCGTGCAGTGAAACCATACGATCAAATTTCCCCTGTGCCGCCAAACGGACCGCGGCCGCGCCATAACGGGTCGCTAGCCAGCGGTCAAACGGAGTTGGCGTCCCACCGCGTTGTAGGTGACCTAGCACTGTGACGCGTGTTTCAAAACCTTGCTGCTCGATGTATTCCCCAACAATCTGACCAATCCCACCCAGCCGCGGCACATAGATTTCATCTCCTGTGCGGGAAAAAACTTGTTCTTCACCAACTGGCTTTGCCCCTTCTGAAACAGCGATAATGCTGAACAACGTGCCCCGATCTACACGTTCTCGTACTTTCGCAACAACTGCTTCATACTTAAATGGGATTTCAGGAATAAGGATGACATCCGCTCCGCCTGATATACCTGCATGTAAAGCAATGAAGCCAGCATCGCGCCCCATGAGTTCTAACACCATCACGCGATGATGTGCTTCCGCCGTAGTATGCAATTTATCAATGGCTTCAGTGGCAGTCGTGACGGCAGTATCAAATCCAAAAGTTGCTTCAGTGCCGCCAATGTCGTTATCAATTGTCTTGGGAACGCCAATAATAGGCACACCTTTTTGAAATAATTCATGAGCGATATGAAGCGTACCATCGCCACCTAAGACGAGCAAAGCATCCATCTTGAGCCGCTTGATACATTTAACAATTTCATCGGAAACATCAATGGTTACTTCCTCACCATCTCTTATCGCTTTGCGAGCATAAGGGTTGCCTCGGTTCGCGGTACCAAGGATAGTACCACCACGCGGCAAAATTCCACGCACATCTTCAATGCCGAGTGGGATGATACCCCGATCATCTATGAATCCATCATAACCATCCCGGATGCCGATCACCTCGCATTTATATTCGTGGATCGCAGTCTTCACTACAGCGCGAATCACTGCGTTTAGCCCAGGTGCATCACCTCCACCCGTTAGGACTCCCAATCGCTTCATTTTTATCTCCTTATTAAATCAATCTTACACTATTCTCACAATCTTTCTTGCACTCAATCGTATATACCCATATAATGAATGCTATGGAAAAAGTATCTGCACGACCTTATTTTACAAGTATCACACGTTTCCTCGTCCCCATCGCCGCGGTTCTGGTATTTGCGCTTTGGTTTAGCATTACACCGCCTGGTTTGCTCGGCAAAGCAGATGCAGTTGGTTATGCGATCTGCCATCGTATTGATGAGCGCTCCTTTCACATTGGAGACCGTCAACTCCCTCTCTGCGCACGCTGCACGGGTGAATTCTATTCCGCTGCAATCAGCTTGATCTTCTTTTCAATCTTCAGTAAAAAACAAAGTGCCATGCCCGGCTGGAAACTAGGCGTTCCCCTTTTGCTTTTCCTAGCTGCTTTTGGGATTGATGGAACTAATTCTTTTCTTTATTTGCTTAAACAAACTTCCGGTGGCGTGCTTAACAATATTCCCAATCTTTACATTCCAAACAATACATTGCGCCTCTTTACTGGGAGTGGAATGGGCATTGCACTCGCTTCAATCTTGTATCCGGCGTTCAATCAAAGTGTATGGAAAGACTCAAATCCGGGCCGTGCGCTTGATTGGAAAAAACTAGGTATATTGATTGGAATAGTTCTTTCGGTAGACTTTGCCATTCTCACTGAAAATCCTATTGTTCTTTATCCTATTGCTATTCTCAGTGTGCTTGGCGTGTTAGCTCTACTTATCATTGTCTTTAGTCTGGTTTGGCTTCTCATCATGCACCAGGAAAACGAATTTTCCTCGCTAAAACAGATGTGGATGCCTTTCCTCGCAGGAACAACTCTTGCCTTCTTAATGATCACTGCGATTGACTTGCTCCGCTTCAGACTCACCGGAACTTGGGGAGGCTTTCCATTGGGTTGAGTCTTACTTAACGATTTGGTAGGGCGAGTTTGTCACCCGCCAACCTATCGGGTTACTAGCCCGACCTACTTGGAGAAAACATGCAATTACTTACGGGTATATTTACCGCATTTGGACTCTCAGCCTCCGCGGGATTAAATGCGTACATTCCATTATTAGCTGTTGGCTTAATTGCGCATTACTTCCCTCAAACACTTACTCTCACCAAACCATGGGACACTCTTGCCAATCCCTGGATTATTCTTTTGCTGTGCATTCTGGTTATCATCGAAATGCTGGCAGATAAGCTTCCTGCAGTCAATCACATCAATGATTTGATCCAGACCCTCATCCGCCCAGCTGCAGGAGCGATTGCCTTCGCCGCGAGTGCCCATGTTGTGACAGATGTGAATCCTGTATTGGCATTGGCATGCGGCTTGTTCATTGCCGGGGCGGTGCATGTTGCCAAGGCGGGCGCGCTGCGTCCTGCGGTGACAGCAACGACGGGCGGTGTGGGAAATGTTCCTGTCTCGATTGCGGAAGATGTTGTATCTACTATTCTATCTATTCTCGCAATCATCTTACCTGTGATTGTTGGTACACTGCTCATCGTCCTTGCAGCATTCATCATCTATTGGCTTTACAAGCGCTCGAACAGAGGGACTACCTGATATAATCTGCACATCGTAGCAAGTCATTTTGTCATTGTTTGGAGGAACCCATGGAAACACCTATCACTCCCGCCCCTGAAGAACCTAAGAAGAGCAACACAACCCTTATCATTGCCATTGTTGCAGCTGTCCTCATCTGCTGTTGTTGCGCAGTCGTGCTTATCGGCTGGTTCTATGGTGACCAGATTTTGAGAGCCATCCAGGGTGGTTAGCTAACAAAAATTGCCATACAAATGGAACAACCCTCCGAATTAATTCGGAGGGTTGTTGTTTTCAAAGAGGTTCTTCAATTCCATCAATCCATTCAATGCGTCAATTCTTAACTGTTCGGTCAATTCAAGAGCTTCAAATTCGTCTTCATCCAAAACAGTTTGTTTTCCGTCTGCTGAGACCCACAAATCCAAAGCAAGATCAACATATGAAACAACACTATCTTCAATCACTGCTGGCTTGCCAATATTACAATACCAGCCCTTTATTTTTCCATCTTCGCGGTCATGAATTGCAAAAATGTTATACCAGCGATCTGTGTAATAGGTTTCAACAAAATGATCACCAGTTCTAAAAACAACATTCATAAACGGCATGTCAACGCGTTCGAACAATGCTTCGAGTATGATTGAATTCTCATTACGACTGAACAAAACGCCTTCATATTCATAGGTTACTTCACCAGACAGGTTTTTTTTCTGCACCTTGATCTTCATACGAGACATTCTACCTTAACCCCCGTTTCAATCTTCTCCCCCACTTTCGGCGCTTCCTGCAAATATACATAGAGACCGTTATCCAGTGTGACCTTATATCGGTCCTGCTGGAAAATTACGTCAGTAATAGTTCCTTGGATAACATTCGATTCGTTTCGACCCTCCCTTCGGTCGTCAACACGAGCTTTCCCAGCCGATAGCGGACGCACCAACAAAGGGATGCTATCTCCCTTTTGGTGTTTGTGTTCACAATGGACAGTTAATATTCCAAACTTGGTTTCCACTTTTAACTTGTCGATATATACCCCTTTGATAATATTCCCTAGGCCTAAGAATCGCGCCACAAAAGCTGACCCCGGATTCGCCCACACGTCCGCGGGAGTCCCTTCACGGATGATCTCGCCATCATGCAGGATCAAGACTCGATCCGCAATTGTGAAGGCTTCCTCTTGATCGTGAGTGACATAAATTGCAGGAATATTTGTCTGATGCAAAATCATCCGCAATTCATTGAGTAAATCTTCGCGCAAAGTTCTGTCTAAGGCGCCAAGAGGTTCATCGAACATCAGCAAACGTGGACGCGTCGCCAAAGCGCGCGCCAATGCAATACGTTGCTGTTCTCCGCCAGAGAGCTCAGTTACTCGTCTTTCTTCGAATCCAGTGAGGTTGACCATCTCCAGTGAATTGGCTACACGCTCAGTAATTTCATCTTGAGGCAAGCGTCTCATCCTCAGACCGAAGGCAACATTGTCGTTGACATTGAGGTGAGGAAAAAGCGCATAGTCCTGAAAGACCAAGCCAAAGTCCCGAAGGTGAGGCGGAGTCGAAGTGAGGTCAATTCCGTTAAACAAAATAGAGCCTGTGTCTGCATCTTCCAGTCCAGCAATAATCCGTAATAAAGTTGATTTGCCACTTCCTGATGCGCCCAACAAACAGATCGTCTCACCAGTATCCACTTTGAATGAAATGTTTTTGAGCAGTAACTTGCCTTCATAGGTCTTGAAGATGTGATGTACTTCAAGCATCAGAATTCTCCCGTGCCCGGGAGGCGAAATTTCTCGATGAGCAAAATGCTTGCAATAGTGAGAAGCATGAGGATAGTTGCCATTGCCATTGCTTGACCATAATTCAAACCGCCAGGCTGGGATAGGAAGCGTTCGATGGCAACAGGAATAGTTGGATATTCAGGGCGTGAAATCAAAAGCGTAGCGCCAAACTCGCCAAGCGAAATCGTGAAAGCGAATGTAGCTGCCGCAAGAGTGGCACGGCGGAGTATCGGCAAATCAATATTCTTCCATACTTCAAGTGGAGATGCGCCGAGAGATGACGCAGCTTGACGCAATCTTTCAGGAATGGATGCAATCGCTGGTTGTAAGGCGCGAATGACAAAAGGCAACGCAATAAGTGTATGCGCGAATGGAACAAGAAATGGAGATGCCAGCCACGCTCCAAATGAAATGATAAAGCCAAGACCAAGCATAACAGCCGATGACCCCAATGGAAGGATGATAAGCGGGTCGAGGATTTTTTCAAGGCGAGTTGGTTTTGCGAGAGCAAGGGCAGCAGGAAACCCTAAAAGAAGAGAAAGTAGAACTGTTGCCCCGGCATAACCTAGCGAGTTGGCTATTGCCCGAATTGGCGGGACGTAAAATACTGAGCCGCGCCGATTGACGAAGAGTTCAGTGTAGTAATCTGTTGTGAAACCGTATTGAATTTCGCCACGTTGACCACGGTTCGCTTCGATGCGAAAGAGGGAACGAAATGGAAGAGCATAAAGAGGTAGTAAAAAGAAAGAAGTAAGAAGTAAGACAAGAACTGCGATAAAGACTTTTTCTCGCAACGTTTTTGGTTTACGAATGTTTGATTTAGCGGAGCGCGGCGCTGTTTGAATGGCTGTGCGAGTGACAACATAAGTGTAGATGAGTGAAAATATCATCGTGCAAACTAACTGAACCACTGAAAGCAACGCGGCAAGTGGAAGATCCGGAAGTTTTAAAACACGTAGATAAATTTCCACCTCGAGAGTTGCAAATTGCGATCCGCCTAACAACAGAATTACACCAAAACTTGTGAAATCAAAGAGGAATACAAGTAGAGACGCGGCAAAGATAGATGGACGGAGAATTGGAAGAATGACATTCCACCAAACGTGGAACGAGTCCGCGCCGAGGGAACGCGCAGCCTGCTCAAGCTTAGGATCAAGGCTAGAGAGAGCATTCGCCACCACGCGGATGATGATTGTTGTGTTGTAAAAGACATGCGCAATGAGAATCGCGGTTAATGTCCCGATGAAGTTGAAAGAAGAAAGAGGAAAGAGGGTATGGATTAACCCGCGTGGACTCAGTAAAGCGCTAAATCCCGCCGCGACGACGACAGTTGGAAGCATGAAAGGGACTGTAGTCAATGCACGGAGAAGCGATTTGCCGCGAAAATCATAGCGGGCGAAGAGATATGCGGAGGGCAGTCCCAAGAGGAGAGTGAGGAGAGTAGACAGAGTCGCCTGATAAAAAGTAAAAAATAAGACATGAGAAGCGAGAAAGAAATTTTCTACTGTGAGGGTGTTGAGATTGAATGTAAGAGCGAGGATTCGAGAAAGAGGAAAGAAGAAAAAGATAATGAGAAAGGAAAGAGGCAGAAGCCAGAGGAGGGATCGGGCTTTAGACAGCGTGGCAGGCAAATCATCAGAGAGAGGCTTATGCCCGTCTGATTGCTTATTCACATGTTTACCTGCTTCCATATGTGCTCGTTTCCTCCTCTAACTATCTATTTGTTTCCCGTTGACGGCGGTAAAGCCAATAGATGATAAAGGAGGCAAGCACAATTAACAATATACTAGTGAGGAGGGGCAGGAGGATCGCAGGAATAGACGAGGCTGCAGGCTGCATCACAATGTCTGTCCAAGCTTGAATCCATTGATCGCGTTTGGCGGCGATAATATCGGGAGCAAGTGTAGCAGACTGAGTGGGTATTTGAGCATATTTTACAAACGCGTCAGGCAACGTTGCATTCGCAATCACAGGATAAACAAACATTTGCAAAGGCATATCTTCCTGAAATTGTTTACGTAGCATAAAATCCACAAATTTTTCAGCGAGGGCACGCTGCTTGGTCCCTTTGAGGATGCCAACAAATTCAATTTGGCGGAAACAGGTATCAGGTCCAAGAATGGAAGCAGTGGGCGCGTCATCTAGTGGTTTTTCTGCGAAGACTACTTCCGCGGCGGGCGATGTACCATATGAGACGATCATAGGCTGAGGTCCGTGTCCAGATGAACCGCTGAAATTAGTATAGTACGCCGTTTCCCAGCCATCCACAACAACAATCTTATTATCCTTCAGCGCCTGCCAATAATCTGTAAATGAATCACCATAATGCGCGATGGTCGCGAGCAAAAACGCAAGCCCCGTTGAAGATGTGGCAGGGTTTTCAGTGACAAGTAAACCCTTATATTCAGGCTTTGTTAAATCTTCGAGGCTTTGTGGTACAGCTAAATTATGGTCAACGAAATAAGCCTTGTCGTAATTGATACACACATCGCCATAATCAACAGGCAAAGCGCGGTTGGACTGATCGAGCTTGAACTCAGCCGGTATCTGTTGCAGCAACGATGAGTCATATGGCTCGTAAATATCAGCTTCAAGCGCGCGCGAAAGAAATGTATTGTCCACGCCATAAAGCACATCAGCGAGCGGCGCGTCTTTTGTGAGAATAGCTTTATTCAACACTGCGCCCGCGTCACCGCTTTTGAGAAAAACGATCTTTGCGTTGTTGGCTTCCTCAAACGATTTGACAACCTCTTCACTGACGGCGAATGAATCATGTGTCATGATTGTGATGGTTTGAGGCCCAGCAAGTTGAGGAGTTGCTTGCGAGGTATATGCACTAAGGAGAAAAAAGAAAGAGGCGAAAAGTAGAGTTAGTTTTTTCATGGAAACCTTTCTACCTCTCTTCCGTCCCCTCATCCCGCGCTGCGCGGGATGGGAGGGAGACGAGGGGAGTACGGCGATGAACAATTAGCAGCAATCCTGATCCAATCGAAATGGATGCAGTATCGCCAAGCATTTCGTTGCTAATACCACGTGTTTTATCGGGGTAAAGTGTTTCATTATTGAGAGGCCACTTGAGATTTTTTGTCTGAATATTAGACACTGCACCCTGCCAAGGAATCAGTGAGACGAGATCTCCGTTTTTGCCATGGACTTCAACCTGATTCCGACAAATGAATATTTCCTCCACCCCATCGTCAAGTCGAACGTCGAAGATTGAAAGACGAACATCAGTTAGCAATGCAAGATTGCCTAGAGTCTGATCGAGTCGTCCGCCAAGTGCAGCGATAATGAGGATTTCTTTTGGCTCAAGTTCGATGGTACGATTCAGAGCCAGCTCGAGATCGGTTTCATTTTTGTCGAGTGGATATAACTCAATTTCAATGCCATCTTTTTGCAGCTTCTGCAGTTGTGCTTTTTCTGCCGAGTCCATATCACCGATGATCAGATTCGGTCTGATATCGAGAGCCAAGGCATGATGTGTACCGCCATCCGCACAGATAATGTAATCATCATCTTGCAGAAGGAGTCGTGCTTTTTTGAGTTCAGCCAGTTCGCCATTGGCAAAGATGACAATGCGTTGCAAAGAAAAACATCCTCCGAGGCGGAGGATGTTGATTATCATTAAACTTATGTTCCCTCCGCCAGCATGATCTGGATCAGGTAATTCGGGTTGAGCGCGGCTCGCTCCTCTCAGTCCCGCATCGCGGGGCACCCCGTTCAATTGTTAACCACAAATATACACTAATTTTGGAGGCTGTCAATTCAAAAACAAAGCCGCCAAGGACGGCAGCTAGAACAAAAGAGGAGATTGCTTCGTCGTGTCGCCTTTGGCGATACTCCTCGCAATGACATTTACCGCACGCGGCGGCGCCATTCTTCTTTCATTTGCAACTCACGTGGACTCAAGCCCGAATCGAGCGCGAGGAAATCAGTGAGCAAACGATTGAATTTAAGCGCCTCATCGATCATGGGAAAATGACCTGAACCTTCTAATTCGATTTGATGTGTCATTGAGGAGAGCGAATATTCTCCATCTGGGGTAGTAATTGCCGGATCTTTATCTCCATAAACCAACAGACATGGAATACTCAAATTTCGGAAATTACTAAAGATATTGTTCGCTTGCAACCCAACCATTGAGGCTGCAATCGCTTGGACATCCATTTTAGGAGCATCTGATAAGGCAGTGATTGCTTCAGGACTACGGTTGGACAACCAGTCGCTCAGTTCGATGGGCGAAGCAGTCCGCAAACGGGCATTTACCGCAATGTAATCTAAGGGACAACTAACCGCCATGACCCGATCTACACTCTGAGGGAATCGCGTTGCAAAAGTCATGCCAACCAGTCCACCCAACCCATGTCCCACGAGGGCAATCTTCCCAATTCCCATTTCATTGAGGAAACGGTCAAGCAGTTTGGCTTGATCTTCAAGGGAGTAATTCGAATCTTTATGAGCAGTATCTCCGAAGCCCCATAGATCCAAAGCGTAAGCGCGATAGGAGGTTGAGGTAACCTGCATGGCGCTGATCCAGTACCGCCATGAGCCAACCCATCCGTGCAGGAAGATGACGGGACGGCCGCGTCCCAACACCTCGTAATGCACAATGGAGCTATCGAGGAGAATTGCGCTCAAAAATTACTTCCCAAACTTTACAAGAATAGCTTTCACACGATTGGTCAATTGATCGGGAGCAAATGGCTTGAGCAGATATTCCTCCGCACCTGCCTCCAAGCCCTGTTGGATCTCGCTTTCCTGTCCTTTCGCGGAAAGGAAAACCACAGGTATATCCCTGAGGTCAGGATCAGCTTTCATTGCCCTACAGGCTTCGTAACCGGTCATACGTGGCATCCGAACATCCATAAGGACAAGGTCAGGGTTTACCCTTGGCGCCATTTCTACAGCTTCCTCTCCATTCGTCGCTGCGAATACCTCATGCCCGGCAAAGCGAAGGGTAAAAGCGACCAGGTCACGAATATCACGTTCATCTTCTGCAATCAAAATCTTTGCCATTGAATCCTCATTGCTGTTCATAGATGGGCAGAGTGAAAGAGAAAGTACTGCCATCACCCGGTACACCCGTGCTCTTCATCCAAATACGGCCTTTGTGCATTTCCACTATCTGTTTAACGATAGAAAGACCCAATCCGGTTCCCGGTGTTGCTAGCACGAGTGGATGTTCACCGCGATAGAAACGCTCGAACACACGAGGCTGATCTTCTAGTGGAATACCAACTCCGTTATCTTTCACATCCACTTGCACTTCCTTTCCCCCATTTGGAGAATAAATACGTACAGTGATCGTCCCGTTTTCGGGGGTGTAGTGATAAGCATTATCAACAAGATTTGCAAGAATTTGACGTACGCGCTCTACATCGCCATAGACATGCGGCAGTTTTTTCGGCGAATCCAATGAAAGCGCCATTGGTTTATTCTCTTCTTGAGAACGCCGCAACACATCCCCAATCACATCTTCAGCGATTTCACGCATGTCAAGTGCTTGAGGCGAAAGGGTTACCCGCCCCGATTCGATGCGGGATACATCCAATAGGTCGTTGACCAGAATGTTGAGTCTTTCTGTATTATTCTTGATAATATTCAAGAAATGTGCCTGATTTTCATTGACCGCGCCAGCCGCGCCCATAAGAAGAACATCAACATATCCGCGAATAGATGTCATCGGTGTACGAAGTTCATGGCTAACTGTTGCAACAAATTCAGACTTTAACCGATCCACTTCAACTTCGTGAGTAATATCGCGGAAAATGGATACAGTACCCAAGAAATCATTCTGTAAAATGACAGGTGCAAGGTGCACCAATACAATACGACCGTTCTCTAAATCCAATTGTTCCGCGAAAGTATCACCCGGCGTATAAGCGATTGGACCCTCAGACCAATTATTAATGGTCTCCATCCATGGACCTGCTGATTTCCCAAATAGTCCTGCAAAGACATCTAATGATTGACCAATGAGGTTACCGGGCTCAAGATCCAAAATCTGCGCGGCAGATTGGTTAAGGAAAGAAATACGGTTATTTACACCTGTGACCAGGACGCCATCAGCCACAGCTTCAAGGATAGCTTGTGAACGGCTGGCATCTTCCTGCTCACGGCGCAGCATACTTCCCAAACGCTCAGCCTGATCACGAATGAGTTCATACAAATGTGCGTTATTGATAGCAACAGCCACTTGCCCAGCAATCGCTTTCACCAGATTCAATAGTTCAGCACTGAAATAGTCCGGCTTGCGATGGAAAACCATCAGCACACCAATCACATCTTCAGCGACCAGCAAAGGCATGGCAATCGCGCTGCGATGTTCACGAGAAGAGGCACCAGATTTCACCCAACGTGGATCATTCACCAGATCATTGATAAGTGCAGGCTCGCGACGCTCCACTACCCAGCCCCCCAATCCTTCTCCAATCTTAAGCCTGAACCCACGGCCCTCTCCCGAAACTTTATCTGAAAGATAGCCATAACCAGCTCGATAATGTAAAAGGTTATCTTCAGCGTTGAGCAGCATGATCGTTCCCTGCTCGGCACCAATGGCGTCATTGAGTAATGCTAAGGTGCGATTTAAGGCACGGTCAAGGTCAAGGCTCGAAGATACTTCGGTAAGAATTCGCAGGAGCGTTTCAGTGTTCTGCTGTTCGCGCTGCAATTGCGCGGTACGCTCAATCACACGCATTTCAAATTCTCGCGCCAAGCGCTCAGTTTCATTGAACAAACGTCCATTCTGAATTGCAACAGCCGCCTGGTTGGCAAGCGTACTCAGGATCTGCAAGTCATCTTCTGTATATACGTTTGGTTGATAACTTTGAGCGGAAAGCATGCCAATGGTTCTACCACTCAATGTCATAGGCACAGCCAAAATAGATAGTGGTGTATCGGGCTTTCCATATGTAACGCCACCCATGTTGTCCACAGTTTCAGCTCCATGTAAGAGCAGAGGTTGCCCCGATAGAATAACCTGACCACTCAGGCCTTGGTCATGCGGAATGCGAGTGATCGGTGCACGTTTATCAGCATCTACAAGATAAACCCCTTCGATCTGGTTCGTCTCCTCATCTAAAAGACTGATCACAAAAGATTCCACAGGCATCAATCGTTGCGCGGCTTTATGGACCGCAACATACACTTGTTCAGGATCAAGATTTGTATTGACCTGATAACTCGCCTGATTAAGAATGGAGAATCGTTCCGCAGTTGAAAGAGTAGATTGATACAAACGCGCGTTCTCCAAGGCAATGGAGGCTTGATTGGTCAGTGTTCGGGCAAGTTCAATTTCTGTAAGACTAAAGCGGATCGCCTCATTTTGATAAATGAATATTAAAGCCCGCAGATTCGCTCCGCTCACCAGAGGCAGTACAAGCAGTGACTTAGTTGCTTTTCCCAGAAAGCTGCTTAATGGAGCCAAATCTAGCTCCGTACTGACAGTATCCGTTGCGAACACCCCGAGAGACTCCTGCAATCGATAAAAGAGCGGCGCGTCTGGTAATGTCTGAGGAAGCTTGACATGGGCTTTGGGTAAAGCATATTTCCAGACTGCACTCCCGCGCTCGAACACCACCACAGAAGCACTTGGGGCGTCCAGCGCATCCATCAACTCTTGCGCAGTAAGCTGCAAAATTTTGCCTTCATCCAATAAGCCACTCAAGGCGGATGAGAAGCGATTGAGCAAAGCAAGACGCTGTGAACGTTGATCCAATTCGGTGGCGCGGCTGATACTATCTTCGAACAAGCGAGCATTCTCCAAAGCTATAGCGGCCTGGCTTGCAAAGGTTGTTCCCACTTGCATATGTTCCCGGTTGTAGTAATGAGATTGCCATTTCTCAAGTGCTAACACGCCGATCACTTCATTTTTGGAGATCAGTGGCATTCCGAGCCATGAAAGACGCGGCGCTTCCAAAGGTGGAAAGCGAGGGTCCTGCCGCACATCGCCAACGAGGATACCTTGCCCGGTGCGGATCATTTCCTTGAAAAGCGCACTATCTTCCACTGCAATTGTTAATCCAAGGCGTCGCTCGGTATCTGGGAAGCCACGCGCGGCAGCTACCATAAGCCTGTCTTTTTCACGCAGCCATAAAGTAGCTGTGTCATAACGAATGACCGGTTCAAGTTGATCAAGCAGAGAGGCAACCAACTCATCACTTTCTAGGCTTGCTGTGAATGTTGTCGCCGCATTTGTGAGCGCCTCGAGTTGAGCAGCACGCTCCTGAGTCGTTTGAACCAAACGGACATTTTGAAGCGAAAGGCCAACCTGTTGTGAAAGTGAGAGAAGCAATGTTTCGTCTTCGGGAGTAAACACGCCAGGTGTGTTGAAATTATCCAATACAAGAACACCTACAGATTGTTCGCCAGATTGAATTGGGATGATTAGACTTGAAATAGGCAAACGCCCACCCGTTGCCTGTCGGTAAAGCAGCAATCCTTCTGTAGAAAAGATATAGTCACGCGTAAACTGGATTTCATCCACACGTGTTGGTCGATTCGATTCAAATACCTGACCCGGCAGGGATTCACCTGGACGATAGGCAATCCGCTTCATTGCTTCATTATCCGCGTATCCAGAAACAGCTTGTGGCACCAACTGACCGGTATGTTCATCCCAGATCAATACCACGCCTGCATGTGCAGCATACAAAGCACGCCTCGCGCTTTCAAGCAAAGCACGAACGATTCTCTCTGAATCTAGACCTCGTATTTGACGACTGAAATCAAGCAACAGATTCACTTCTTGCAAGCGACGGCGTGTTTCATTGAGCAGGGAAATATTCTGTAGAATGACCGATGTCTGACGTGCGATCTGGTGGTATACCTGCAAATCTTCATCTGTAAAAGATGGCATCGGCTCTGGGCTAATAGCCAGCATCGCAGCGACTGTTTTCTTATCAATCTTGATCGGAAGACATATCAATGACTTGGCATGAAAGGCGGAAAGAAGCGGCGTTTCACGCCATTCCAAATCTTCATCCAAGTTTGAAATCAGGATAGCTTCGCCGCTCTGCAAACAACCCCGAAGCGGATTCCGTTGCCCGAACAATGCCTCAGGGCTGGTGGCGCGCGGCACATTACCTAACACATGCACTAAGCGCGGACCTTCATTCGTTGCCTCAGCAATCATAGCAACCGACATACTTAATTGTGTGAGAGTCTCGCGTCCTAGTGCCTGCAGCGCTGAGGAGGCATCCAATTGACGGCTCACCGATTCAGTAATCGCAAGACCCGCTCGAACGCGCTGGCCTCGTTGATCCAGATTCTGGATTGCAATAGTCTGATCAAGATCCTTACGAAGCAAAATAGGCAAGTCGTTTTGCGTGACGCTGATCAATCGTTGCTGTCTTTCCAAGCTTGAAGAGAGAGCGTCCACCTTTGCGCGAAGTTCAACAAAACGCGAATGATTGGCAATCGCAAAAGAGACTTGAGCGGCAAAAATTTCCAGCGCTTCAATCGTTGCGCGATCAGGTCGTAAACCATCGCGTGGTGCATCGAAACTTATCAAGCCGAGAGGTGCGCCTTGATCATCTTCCAGAGGAATAATCAGGAAATCATCGGGATCCCACGCATTTGATGACTTCCCGGCTTTCTCATCCAATTCCAAAGTAACCATATGGACATCAGCCGGTACGATTGGCGCTTCATCAATGGGAATGAAATAGGAGCGACTGATCCGGAATTGTGGCTTGAGCATTTGCTGAATACTAGTCAACGGCTGTTTACGCGCCATCAATTCAGCCAAAGTTTCCGGCGGAAAACCCACACCAGTAATACGGCGCAGCAACCCCGTTTCCCGTTCGTAAACACTAATCAGCACGGCCTGGAAAGACGTTGCCTCTCGAATGCTATTGGCAATGGTGCGAAGCGATTGCTCAAGGGGCTGATCGAGATTCAGGATGGAACTGACCTCAGTTAGTTTGGTCAGCGTTTCAGCGCGGCGGCGTAAAAGTTCAGTACGCTGACGCTGCTCTTGATAGCGTTGAACATTGTTAAGCGCAACCGCAGCCTGTGAAGCAAGCGTCTGTGTAACTTCGAGCGAGGCCTGATCAAAAAAACCGGAAAGCCCAGAATGTAAATGAATCAATCCGACTGTTTTTCCCTGATTGATAATGGGGACAATCAAGGCAGAGCGAACACCTTCATGGATCGGTGTTTCATCACTTAGTGCATAATCAGGAATAAGTTGTGGCTCGCCGGTCTCAATTACCTTTTGATCAAGTGGCGAGAAAGTTTCGGGGAGAGAACAGCCCAATGAAAAGGTAACAGGCTGTGGGTTGGACGAAACGTTCGTATCGAATAGGAGGATAGATCCACACTCCGCGCGTGTTGTTCGCAGGCTCTCATCACGTACCACTTCCAGCAGGGATTTCAAGTCAACCATTGAGTTCAATTCGCGACTAACGCGCGCGATAGAAGTAAGTTGTTCAACACGACGGCGGAGTCTCTCATCTGTTTGAGTAGAACGTGCAGCGTCTTCTATTGCCGAAGCAAGTTGACCTGTTGCAGTCAAAACGACCTGAAGATCATAGTTGTTAAAGAATTCGGCTTTGCCGCTTCCTAACATTAATTCACCAAGGCTTCGGTCGCGAACAAGCAGCGGCACAATCATCACTGATTCCACCTGAAGAATATTCACCAACGGACGGTAAATAGGCAGTATGCGACGATCAGAACTTAAGCGTCCAGAAAGAAATGGCTTTTGACTACCAGAAACTGTTTGACGGTATTGAGGATCATCCACATGTAGACGCGCTAGTGTTTCAACTGAATCGGGAGAGACACTAATGATCGAATCACGATGTAAACGCAGTTCACCAATTTGCTCATCAAGGAGGAAGATGGCTGCCAAATCGCTTTGGAAAAGATGAGCAAGTTCCTGCATTGAAAAGCGAAGTATCTCATCCAGGGTCGCGCTAGAGGCGGCCAGACTTGCAATACGGCGCAACGCATCAGAGCGCAGCGCGCGTTGGCGGGTTCTTTCAACAACAAAGGAACTCTCAATAATGCCCGCGGCTTGATCAGCAACTATTTTAATCAAGCGCAATTCAGCTTCCGAGAACTCAGTTGCTGATTGACGATGATTTGAAAGCTGGAGGTAGCCTACAAACAGTTCTCCTGAGACAAGAGGCGCAAGTACAGATTCCCGCAAACTGGCTGCCTGCGCAATGTTTTGCAAGCCGAGATCATGCCAAGATTGATCTTCAGCAGCTTTAAGCGTAATGATAGGTTTCCGCTCAGATAACAATTTCTCAGCCGTGCTTTCAGGCTGAATGGTGGTGCGATAAATCTCGACAATATGTTTCGGTAAACCCTGAAATGGAATTTGCCCCTCCAGAGTACGTTTGTTTTCATCATACAAAAGAAACCCAAGAATTTCTACTGAAAACAGCGGTGCAATTGTTTCCACCAGGCGGTTGATAAGATCCGTGTAATCCTGAGAGGCACTAAAGACTTGGGCAAGATTGGCAAGACTGTTCAATTCTGCCGCGCGATTTTGCTCATTGGCATACGCCATGGCATTGCGCAAACTATAGGCAACCTGCGCAGAAACAAGCTGAATCAGCTCATAATCATGTTGACCAAGTACACCGGGAGAGCGATGACCTATCTCCAACGTACCAACCATTTGCCGGTCAGCGATGAGTGGCAAACCTAAATAAGACTGTACAGGGGAGCTACCATTCAATTCAGGCAGAGTGGGATCAGGAGCACGTGTATCAGGAATCAAGAGAGATCTTTGCCGGCCACGGAGCGCATCAGTTAGCTTGCCAAATTGAGAATGTGAGGCGCGCACAACGCCGGAAGAACCAGAAGATTCCAATGTATATGGAACAAGGGCTCGTCCCAGCTCATCCCAGACTTTTACCTCTAGCACATCCGCCGGGATGAGGTGAGAGACATTCAACAGGACGGCATATAAAGTATCCTCAAGGTTGAGACTTGCGGAAACATTTTTACCAAAATCTGAAACAGTCTGGAGAATAGATGAATCAGCCCCGGTCTCGTCCAGACCCGTTGAGAGTTCCACGCTCCGCATAGTGACGAGCATGACTGGATAAGGTCCTGGCACTTGATAAGAAGTCGCATCCACCAGCCGCCCACCTACCGATAGCCTTTTGTGTCCTTGCTGCGCACAGAGATTTAGAATATCTTCGGCCGGACGCGCTCGACGAACCAAACGTTCGAGGTCGGCGGATTCACCTTCGCGTAAGCCGAACCATTCGCGCGCCAAATCATTAATATACTCAACGCGCCCGCCGAACTGGACAACCAATATCGCTTCGTTTAAATTTGAAGAATTAGGGGAGACAAAAGTTGAAGTGGTTTCTGGCGCAACCGACGCGTTACGCGGCAATCGACGCAGCATGATTACGACCAGTACTGGAATGACCAGCACCGCTGCAAGAAGTATCAACGCAAGGCCCACTTCCAGCCCAGCTAACATTCTCTGATATCACCTTACCCGCCAGACGCGGTATCCTGACGGCGGGCTTCCGCCGCTAGCTCAGTGATCTCGCGAATATCGGAAAATGATTGCATACTGGGCGATACGATACCCACCGACATGGTCATGAAAGAGACCTTGACAGTTGTGCCATCTGCTGTAGGGGCTTGTACAAATCCCTGCTGGCGATCAATGAAGTTATAGTGCGTTTGCACCTCGTTATCGAATCTGTCCTTGAGGCGATTTTTTATGGCTTCCGCCTTTTCTTCTTTTGTGATGATGATAAAGTTGTCTCCACCGGCATGACCAATGAAATCAGATGTTGTTCCAAGTTCATCTACCACTTCACCGATTAGCATGGCGGTGAATCGAAGCACATCATCGCCAGCCACAAAACCATAGACATCTTTAAATGGCTCAAAGTTATTGACACGCGCATCGAGCAGTGCCCAACCCTTTTGCCGTATGATGCGGCGCAACTGATCCTCGATGAGGCGCCCAGCAGGGAGTCCAGAACGAGGATCGGTTAAGCTCTCCCGTTCAGAACGTCTGATCGCGCCCTGCACCCGCAGTTTCAGTTCCTCGATATCGAAGGGTTTGGTAATGTAATCATCCGCACCCAACTCAAGTCCCTGCAACTTATCGCTACGCTCATCCTTTTGCGTAAGGAAAATCACAGGGATATGACTGGTACGCATGTTGGTGCGCAAAGTGCGGCATACCTCATAGCCATCGATATCGGGCAGCATAATATCCAGCACAATCAGATGCGGCAGGACCTGTTTTGTCTTCTCCAGAGCATCTGAGCCGCGTACGGCAACATCGACATCGAATTCCATGCCGCTGAAGTAGATCTTCAGCATATTTCCGATATCAATATCGTCTTCTACAACTAACAGGCGGGCTTTTCCCATAAGCAGCCTCCAATTACATGTGCGCCGCGCGCAAATTGCGAGCATTCTTCGCATTGCGGCGCACTGTTTCAATATGTTGTGGTGTCACCTCTCGCTCGAACGAACGGAACCCGCTCAAGCGAAATCCATGTTTCTTGGCCATTGCACTAATCTCTTCGACACGCTCTCTTGTCAGATATTTGCCTAGCGTATAATCCTCAAAACGTCCTTCCAATGCCAGGGCAATTGTTTCAGCCATACAGGCGTACGCCTTGCCAGGCGGAAAACCAAAGTTAAAATGGAAATCAACGGTACCTGGAATATCGACCATTCCACCGTCAATCACTAATATATCATCTCTGGCCGCCGCCACCATTGCAGAAACATCACGAGGGCGGGCCACGTCGCATACGACACTTCCGGGCTGTAAATACTCAGGGCGGATAACATCGTGGAGCGCGCTGGTTACCGTTAAAATCAGTTGAACATTTGCCAGGACATCCATTCTCGTGCTAACTATTAACTCAGCTCTTGCCCGGACCTTGAGCCTGTCGCGGAGTTTCTCAAGCGCTGCCTGTCTTCGGCCGATCAAATACAGCCGCTCTACATCACTTGCTAGCAGTTCAGCACAGACCTGCCCAATGGCACCTGTCGCACCAACGACCGCAGCCGTAGCACCACTCAGAGAAATATTCATCTCACAGGCTGCTTCCCGAATGGCATCTACCGCGACCGTAACTGTATAAGAATCTCCGGTGGTCACTGGCACATCGAGGGCATTTGCGATTGTAACACCGGCATCTCCAACTACCGATGTGAACGCGCCCAGCCCAAGAATTTGTGCACCGAGTTTTTCAGCCATGTGACCTGTTTGAATAATCTTACGATATACGGTCTGCTCCGGCAACTCCATCATACGCTTTGGTGTGTAGGGACAGGCAATAAACCAGCCTTTTATTTGCTTGCCTGTTGCCTGAGAGGTAATTCCTTCAATCTCTGAAATAAATACCGGCGGAAAGAACGTAGAGAAAAAATCGATCTGCCTCTCATCTAATATGTGCCCGAGAAATGGAAACTTGCGGCTCACATCCCGTTTTGGGTCGATGGGATGGATAATAAAAGCAAAAGTATCCACGCCCTACCATGTTTCCAGTTCACGTTCGCCGGGGCGAGGATATAACCGTCGATGCAGGCCTGCAGCCTTGAGCTTGTGATGATCGCTATCTTCATAGTGGACATCCCTATCTATCACACGGCGATCTTTCGAGGCAGCGAGGACAACGTCCGACTCAATCGTACGGGCAGGATATACGATCAGCCCTGAACCTAGACGACAATTGTGCCCGACGGCGCTTCCAATTACGGGCCGGTTGGAAAAGTTTAACCTGCCTTGCCCATCTAAAGCGCGGATAGGTGAAGGGATTAGGTTGTAATCTGTAAATGTAGAACCAGCGCCAACAAAGGTATTTCGTCCAATCACACACATTTGCAAACAAGTATTTTGGGCGATCATGCTGTTCTCCATCACTGTGGTCATGAACAGTGCCGCGCGAAACGGCAGGAAAGCCCCATCCCCTACCACCGATAACATTAATTGAACATCCTGGGAAATATTGATATTATTTCCAATAATGCAATTCTCGATCACCGCGCCTGCGTTGATCGTAACGTTATCTCCAATAGTAGTAGGACCATGAATAACCGCACTTGGATCGATAATGCAATTCTTGCCAACCTTGACCAGCTCTGAGCACTCAAGAATCTGCTGTCCTTCATATAAAGCCGTGGCAAGGATTTTTAGCTTAAAAGCCAAATCTTCATTGAGGCGCTTTTCAAAACGGGCGCCGCGCGAGAACAGACCAAACACCACATCCGCGATGAAGATGTGCACCCAAGAGTCAATCGCAAGCAAGGCGCGCAAAGGAACTTGAAAGGTCAGATCGCCACTCTGGTCTGCCATATAAGTTGGCACATGATAATAGCCAAGTTCACGGCCCTCGAGGTCAATTACCAATGGTTCAACATCTGCAACAGGTCCACTGGGGTAGTACCACAAATCCGCAAGAAAGAATCCACCGGCTGGAGTGTAGGAGGAGGAAAGCGGCAAGGCATGTTCTTTAAACGCAGAGTCGTCCGCAGAAAATGCCGCACGGCAGGCACGTTTTCGCTTACGAGCTAGATCAATGAACATGTTGATGTATTCTTTATCGAAGAATATATTATCCCGATATACAATCATCTCGTCGCGTTCCTGCGGAAAACGCTGACCAGGCTTCAACTCAACTTCACGTGTCGTATAAGGCGTAAGAACATTTCGCTGATGTAACCAGAGGGGAGTATTCTGTATGCGTAAATCCCTTGCAGGTTCATTAAACGGTGTGATCGGATGAGGTGCGTTGAGAATGACTTTGAGCATATCAATAAGCAATTATTCCACAAAATCAACAAAACAGGGACGTGTAGTTCCTGTCTTCATCATCCACAAATTACAAATTTGTTGGGATTGTTAAATTGCTAGAAAATTGGCGATTGGTCGATTACGATAGTACAGACTTTATCCCCCGCAGCAATGCACGTTTTTTCTTCCACATTGAAGACCTTGCCACCACTCACCCAGTAGAGGGCTTCCTGTAAAAGTCCCACAGCGAGGTGACAGACCGGATCATGAGCCTTGCGCTCCCAACACAGCGGACAGCGCTCAATGTGCCAAAGCAGCTTCCCATCCTCTTCTTCCACACGGACTTGTTGATCAGTAAATCTATTGAACAACTCAGCAAAGGCTTTTGCCCCAGCATGGAGTTTAGCAGGAAGAGGCAATAAACGAAATGCCATTTCAGTTAACCCCATTTGCGTCCCATATTGCCGCACACCATAGTTGAAACAAGCTCGCCCAACCCGCACTGCGAGTCCACGGCCGCCATGCGGACCATAAACTTGCTCCAGCATCTCTGTAAGATTGCTTAGCGTTGAAAAGGGAAATTCAAGACTTGTATTATCTGGAGGATAGTTCTCAATGAGAGATTGAAGTGCTGCCAGGTTTAGCACAGCATTGACCCCGTTACGCCCCATCACCTCTTCCATAGATAAGAGGATGATCCTTCCCATTCGATTTGGATAGTGATACTGAACAGTATTTATCATAAGGTCACCGAGGGTGTTGGAGATAGAGACGTGGATGCCTGAGGAGCAGGAGCTGTCTCTTTCATATCAAGGAATGACTTAAGCCGTTCGGCAAAGTTTTGAGGCTCTTCCAGCATTGGAAAATGTCCGGCAGCCGGAAACCGCTCGATGCGCGCGTGGGCGATTCCATTTTTCATCGGCTCCCATTGCCTCGGATGGACAATCACATCGCGGTCCCCATACATCCCCATGGCGGGGACTTTGATCTGACCAAGCATAGGACGCAGATCTGTGCGGCGAAGCGACGCAATCGAACGTAGGAAGGATTCGACGGTGGTACGAGAAAGATCACGATCCATCATAGCTGCGAATCGTTCATCACGACAAATAAAAGGTGAAGCCACTCGGATACCAAAGCGAAAAGCGCCCATCATATTGAAAAGCATAAATGCAATGGGACGATAACCTGCCCATTTTAGAGGCAACGCAAGTGACGAACCCACAATCGGTGAACCAACCACTACCACTTTGTTGACGCGCTGAGGGTATTTAATCGCAACAGAAAGACTGACTGTCCCACCCATGCTGTGACCAACCAGGGGTGCATTCTCGATGCCCAATTGCTCCATAAACTGGTCAACAAGACTGACAAAATCCTGAACAGCATAGGTTTCGCGCTTCTTGCCCGATTCGCCAAACCCCCAGAAATCAAGTGCATAGGTACGATAATACCGACCCAGAAAGCTCATGGTATCCTGCCACAGCCCCCACGAACCCAGCCAACCATGCAAGAGAATTACAGGTCTACCGCGCCCGTAAACTTCGTAATGAACAATTCCTTGATCAGTAGTAATTGACGACACGAATTCTTACCAACGGAGGCCCCTATCCTTCCGACTCCATTTCAGCCAGAATACTGTAGAGCAATTCAAGCAAGACAGATTTCACAGTAGCCTTGTCGGTAGCAACACATGGAAGAAATTTGACTTTACTATCAAGCCGCAAAGCGTGACGCATATCTTCAAGGTCCCAGGCGTCTTCGCGGTCCTGCTTGTTAGCAGCAACGACATAAGGCGTGGGCGCATAGGCTCGGAAGGTCTCAAGGATCGAGCGCGCCTCGCGAAAGGTTTCAGGGCGAGTGCTATCTACCATGACGATAAAACCCAACATGCCTTCTGAAAGGATTTCCCACATGAAGTCAAAACGTTTTTGACCGGGCGTACCGAATAGATAAAGGACAAGATCATCATCCACGGTAATTCGACCAAAGTCCATAGCAACTGTCGTCTGTTCTTTAACAGAACGCTCGGCGGCACTGGAAATCTTGCGTTCAGTAGAGACAACGTCAATTTCACTGACCGACTGGATAAATTCAGTCTTGCCAGCACTGAAAGGACCTGTGACCACCATTTTTACTGTTTGCATAATTGCTTATCCTTCTGCCTCAATGATTACAGCGAACGTATACGTCCAATCAATCTGTTTACCAATGATTTCTGTTCTTCCTTATTCTGCGTTGGGAACGTCTTTGGACTCATCGGGATCACCATGCCCTCAGGGCGAATAATTTCAACAAGACCAGCCTGTAAAAGTCCATACACGATACGGCGGATCTCAAGATCATTCATTTTGTTTGTCTGCGCAATCTGTTTCATCGTATTTCTGGGGTTGATATATGAAACGACGCGCCACTCTTCTACACTTAGGTTTACATTTTTTAACGGACGGTCAGTAAATTTGAGAGCCATCTCAAGGCTGGGAATTTCATCTTGTAATTGTTCCCACTCACGTAACTGACGGGAACCCTCAATAATAATATTTTCTAGGTCAAGCCGTACGTTGATACGGTCATCAGGTGGGAGCATTTCTCCTTCAAAGCGGAAGAAGCCTTCTACCCAGGTAAAGAGTCGACGAATGATCTCAGTAAAATAACTTTGCAGGTTGAGAAGTATCTCTTCCTGAGTAAGATAACCCGCATTAATCAACAATAACCCTAGTTCTTTATCTGAAATCCTTCCCGCCCGCTCAACAATAGCGCGATACTGATTCACAGTCAACTTGTTGGCTTTGTGTAAAACAGCCGCGAGACTTCCATCATCCTGGCCCACGCGCGCATACGCTAGTTTTCCCTCACGGAATGAAATAAAGGCCTGCTCACTCGGACCATCTACCACGAGCGTACCAGTCTTCTGAGCCAGATTGACCAAATTGAGTAGTTGTGTAATTGTAAAATCTCGGAGATTGCCGCGTAACGCCATAGATACCTCAACAAAATCCCCCGCATGGGAGATTAAAAAGATTATACATGCAAAAGGATACATGCGTCAAACGGCGTACTCTTGATTGAAAAGTATTTGGAAGGTGATATCTTCATTCACGCGGTGATACACTTACGGAAATAACATAGGAGCCTTCATGCGGAAATTCGTCATTGCACTCATTCTCGGCTTTAGCTTGTTAGCCGTTACTTCAGCCTTTACCTCCCATCTGCCGAATGTGACAAATAACGAAATCATCCTAAATTTTCCCGAAACCGCGACTTTTCGCACTACTATTACGAGTGATACAGATATAACATCCGTTGTGCTGGAATACGGAGATGCACAACAAACTTGTGGCGAAGTGATTGCCAAAGCCTTCCCACAATTCACTCCAGGCAAAACGGTCAACGTAGAGTGGACTTGGGAAATGCGGCAGAGCGGATCGTTACCTCCCGGCGCACAGCTCTGGTGGCGCTGGCGCGTGACAGATGCAAATGGTAATGAAACCGCCACTGAAACAAAAACCGCGACTTGGCTCGATGACATTCATCAATGGCAGAGCATGAATAATGGTGATCATCTACGCCTGCATTGGTATGAAGGTGATCAAAGTTTTGCCATTGATCTTGCCAAAGCTGCCGACGATGGTTTGCAATTTAATGAAACACAGTCGGGCCTCAAAGCCGATGCGCCCATCGATATTTATATCTACGCCAGCACTGATGATTTAAAAGAAGCCATTCTCTACGAGCCCTCTTGGACTGGCGGACAAGCTTTCCCTGAACAAAACATCGTCATTCTCGGTATCTCGCCATATGATCTTGACTGGGGACGCCATGCCATTGCACATGAGCTGACTCATGTGCTGGTTGGTCATCTTACTTTTTCATGCCTTAGTGATGTACCTACCTGGCTCAATGAGGGACTCGCAGTTTACAGCGAAGGGGAACTCGACTCAGCCTCTCAAGGGCAACTTGAAAGTGCCATCCGTGATAACACTTTGTTGACGGTTCGTTCACTCAGCGGTGGGTTTTCTGAAGTGACAGATAAAGCATATCTCTCTTACAGTGAATCGTATAGCATCACAAAATTCCTGGTCGAGACCTACGGCCAAGGTAAAATGACTACTTTGCTTGTAGGATTACGAGATGGATTAACCATTGACGAAGCGCTCACGCAAACTTACGGTTTCAATATTGATGAACTGGAAGACGCATGGAGAGGGGCGATCGGCGCGCAGCCGCGGCCCATTACCGCACAACCGACCGCACAGCCAACCCCAACATTTGTCCCTACGATTGTTCCTGTAGGCGGCGTGCCATCAATTCTTCAAGCGACTCCGACCGTTATCCCGACATCTTCCGTTAATCAACAGCCTACTGAAGCACCACGAGGCAGACCACCTCTCGCATTGACGCTTATTTTGTTTGGGATGTGTTGTCTTATGCTTCTCGTGGTCGGAGTATTTGTAATTGCCATCATCACACGCAACCAAAATCGCAAGGGAGGGAATAATGGATAGAAAAACAGTAGTAGCGACTTCCCTAGCACTGCCCGCTAGGGCAAGTGTAGTCGCCCGCCGGATGACTAAAGTCATCACTACATTTACTACCTTAGTTTTGATTCTTTCAACGACAACAGCCGCACCGAATCCCGCGGCAGCGTTGCAAATAAATGTTCCGCTCAACCAGGCATTGGTTGTAGCAGGAGGTGAGTCAACCAATCCTCGATCGTTTGACCCCGCTACGACACTTAGCGGAGGCGATAAACGTGTCTTCAGTGGACTAGTCTCGTTTGACCCCAAATTAAATCTCACTCCTGACCTTGCAGAAAAGTGGGACGTGAGTTCAGATGGCACGATCTATACATTCCACCTGCGTCAGAATGCCAAATTCCATGATGGCCGCCCAGTTACTGCGCAGGATGTCGTCTATTCATGGGAGCGCGCCGCCAGTCCTGCGCTTGCCTCAGATACTGTATTGACTTACCTCGGCGATATCGTAGGTATTAAAGATATGACTGAGGGCAAATCTGATCACATCAGCGGGCTCAAAATCATCGATGATCACACATTGCAAGTCACCATCGACGCGCCCAAGCTGTACTTCCTCTTAAAACTTACTTATGCGACTGCATTTGTTTTAGATAAAACAAATGTAGAAAGCGGAGAGGAATGGTATCGCACACCCAATGGAACAGGTCCGTATAAACTCATTGAATGGACGCGCTTTGAACGCAAAGTTTATGAAGCCAACAAAGATTTTTATCTCGGTACACCGAGCATTCCATACATCGTAGTTCAGTTGTATGCCGGAGAAGACGAGCGACTTTATGAATCAGGCGAGATCGATATTGCAGGTGTCTATTCGGTTGAGCGTTTTACAGACCCAGCGGAGCTCTCGCATAACGAACTGCTGACAGGAGTCGATTTATGTACAGGCTACATCGTCTTCGATACCACCCGCCCTCCGTTCGATGATGTGAATGTACGAAAAGCTTTCAGCATGGCATTCGATCGACAAAAGTATATTGATGTCATTTTTAACGGACACGCTCTCCCTGCCAACGGCTTGTATCCACCAGGCTTGCCCGGCTTCAACATTGCGCTCAAAGGAGCGCCTTACGATTCTGCGCAAGCGCGTCAATTGCTTGCACAATCAAAATATGGCGGTCCCAATGGGTTGCCGAGTATCGTCTTCAGCAATAGCGGCATTGGCAGTTATATCAGTGCAGATGTTGCCGCGCTGGCTGAGATGTGGCAACAAAATCTTGGCGTTACGATTACAGTTGAAAACCTTGAACCAAATTACTACTATGATCAAATTTACTCGGGCAATCATGGTCAATTGTTCAGCAGCGGTTGGTGTGCCGATTATCCCGACCCTGAAAATTTTGCTGATGTCCTCTTTCATACAGGCTCGTCGCAAAATAACGGTGGCTATTCTAATCCGCAACTTGATGCACTGCTCGAAACTGCTCGCGTCGAACAAGATGTGACCAAACGCATCGCGATGTATCAGCAAGCCGAACAGATCATCGTTGATGATGCCGCGGCATTATTCACTACCTATTCGCTTTCGTATCAATTGGTCAAGCCATATGTGAAAGGTTATGTCTTCACTCCGATTGACATCCCGATTGAAAGATATATATGGTTGGAGGGGAAATGACCCTGCCCCAGACCTCCCCAAATACGACAGTTAGATTCTCAATGCGCATGGGTCGTTCCAATGTCGTATTTGGGGAGGGTGCCCGCTAGGGCGGGTGGGGCTATGGTCTTGCTTCCACTGCAAACTCAACTCGCGCGATCGTTCCTCCGATACTAGATATCATAAATTCAAATGGAAGACTCCCACCTGCGGCGAGTCCATTATTCCATTCCCATCTGCGGACACCAACCACGTGTCCCACGTCATCGTAAGCTGTTCCCACTACCCAAACTTGACTTGCCGCCTTCGCCTGATTCGGCAACAACACCATCCCACTGACTCGCGTGGTGCGTCCATCTGCATTGACCTGCACCAAAGTGTTGTTGATCGTCGCGGGTAAATATCTTTCATCGTTTGGCAACAAACGGATCGCAGTCAACACTTGGACTTGCGGCTTCGCATCGAATGGAATCTCTGGAGGGAAAAATACAGCAAGAGGCAAAGAGGTGTTTGGTGGAAGGACATTCAAGGGCAACCATGCAGTTTGACTTGCGAGCGTAGTATTGTTCTCATCAATCAATGTCATCTGCGCGCTAACATTTTCCATAAAATCCGAGAAATCATTGTGAACTAACACGAAGCACCACATCCCTTTGTCTGCGGTCGGATAACATTCGATCTGTTGAACCGTGAACGATGCGGGAGTTGGCGTTGTTTCCCCGGAGGGATTATCAGGATTGCTGGGAATCTTCAGCGCCTGCCCAATCGACATTGCATTCGGTGAGATCTCCGGATTCGCGGCTTGCAAGTCATCCATAGAAACACCGAACTTGAGCGCAATACTGCTGATCGTATCACCCGGCTGAATGGTATAGATAAAAGGTGTCGGGCCTGGTAGAGGCGTCTGAGCAGTGACCAGGCCTTCGGGAGTCTGAGACAGACTCTGGGTTGAGGTGACAAATGGAATGAGGGTTGAAGACAGAGGTGTTGAGTCAGTCTCTTGTGAGGCGCAGGAGGTTAAAAGAAAGAGGAAAGAGGAAAGAAGAATAGAGAGCATAGAAAGTAGGGTGCGACGCATGAGGAGATTATAATTGCATTAAAATACCGACCGGAGGAACTATGGAATATCGTCATTTAGGAAAGACGGGAATCAGAGTCAGCGAGCTATCATTCGGTTCGTGGGTTACATTTCACAATCAAGCAGATGTAAAAGCCGCTGTAGAAATGATGTCCGCTGCATATGACGCAGGCGTGAACTTTTTCGATAACGCGGAAGTGTACGCGGGCGGCAAATCTGAAGAAGTGATGGGCGCTGCGCTTAAGCAATTAAGTTGGCGGCGCAGCAGTTATCTCGTCTCCACCAAGTTCTATTGGGGAATACAGGATGGCGTGAATGAGAAAAATACGCTCAACCGCAAACGACTTATTGAAGGGATCAATGGCTCGTTGAAACGCTTACAGCTTGATTATGTAGACTTGATCTATTGCCACCGACCCGATAAGACGACACCCATTGAAGAGACCGTTTGGGCGATGCATAACATCATTGAATGGGGAAAAGCCTTTTACTGGGGCACGTCGGAATGGGCCGCGGCGGAGATTGTTTCTGCGATTTCAATCGCAGAGCGCCATCACTTGCATAAGCCTGTCACTGAACAGCCTGTTTACAATTTATTTGAACGCCATCGCTTTACTAGAGAATATGAGCGAGTCTATAAAGAGTATGGTTATGGCACCACCATCTGGAGTCCACTCGCTTCGGGTCTGCTCACCGGCAAATACAACAAAGGGATTCCAGCGGATAGCCGCGGCGCGCTCGAAGGTTATGACTGGCTGCATGAACTCCTCACTGATAAAGAGAAACTTGCAAAGGTCCAGGCGCTCGAGCCGATTGCAAAAGAGCTAAATTGCACACTTTCTCAGCTCGCACTGGCGTGGTGTTTGAAGAATCCATTTGTAAGCACAGTGATCACGGGCGCGAGCCGTGTGGAGCAAGTGTATGAAAACATGAAGGCGGCTGAGGTCGCGCCGAAAATCACGCCGGAGATTTTGGAAAGGATTGATCAAGTGTTTGAGGTGAAGCAGGAAGAGGAAGACTAAAGAAACGAAGTAACGGCTTAAGTAAGGTTGAACTGTCCAACAGGATTCTGCTGGACAGTCTTGTTTTATATGAAGAACCTTACGAAAGGGATAAATTCGAGGGAATTATGTGACATTCATCCAGACCTCTTCTCAGTCGCTATTAATCTCTACATGTAAAATAATTAAGCAGTAATTTAAGCAATTTTTGTCATCTTGCTCGGTATCGGAGGTTGGCATGCGAATCAATAAATTTGTCATTGGCGGCGTACTCATTCTTGGGGCAGTCGTCTTTTTAATTTGGACTTCTACCGCGGCGAGCGCGGAATATTTTTTGACGATTGATGAACTCAATGCAAAAGGATCCAGCGTCGTGGATAAGAATCTACGCGTCTCTGGCGCGGTGGTTGGTGACTCGATTCAATACGATGCTCAGAACCTGACTCTGACCTTTGAAGTTGCTCACGTCCCAGGGGATAACGCCGCGCTCGAAACCGAAGGTGGACTCGCGGAAGCGCTACATCAAGCTGTAATAGATCCATCACGTTCCCGCATGAAAGTCGTTTATGTGGGTCCGAAGCCCGATCTTCTACGCAATGAAGCGCAAGCGATCATGACTGGTCATTTGGGAGAAGACGGTACCTTCTATGCAGATGAACTTTTGCTTAAGTGTCCAACTCGATACGAAGAGGCCGTGCCAAAGCAGGCCGGATAGGAAATGAAACCCTAAAGGTCTCTCCGATCTTTAGGGTTTTTAAAGGAGACATCAATGGTCGCTAATTTCGGCTACGGCGTTTTAGTCATAACATTTTTCGTAACACTTTATAGTGCCTTCGCTGCGATCTACGGCGAGCGCAAGCAGATCCCTGCCATGGTGGAAAGCGCGCGGCGTGCCATGTTGCTTACCTGGCCTCTGCTGACACTCGCTGCAGGTGTCCTCATTTATTTGTTAATTAATAATCACTACGAAGTTCAGTTCGTTTATGAAGTGACCAGTCGTTCTATGCCCACTTATCTCAAAGTCACTTCATGGTGGGGTGGACAGGCTGGCTCGCTGCTTTTCTGGTCCTGGTTGATGTCTGCCTTCGCATCGCTGGTCACCCTCCGCAAATGGGATCGTGACCGCGAGTTCTTACCGTGGGTGATCGTCGTTGCCTGTGTCACGATGGCTTTCTTTATTGGGATGACTGTCTTTTTTGAGAATCCATTTGCACAACTGTATCAAACAACCGCGGGAGTTGCAGCACATACCCTCCAGCCAGCGAATAGCATTCTCTTCACTCCAGAAGACGGACGTGGATTAAATCCGCTCCTTCGCCACCCAGGCATGATTATCCACCCTCCAATGCTTTATCTCGGCTTTGTCTCTTTTGTCATCCCATATGCATTCGCAATTGCCGCGTTGATCACGGGTCGCACTGATGACCGTTGGATCCGCGTGACGCGCCGCTGGACGCTGTGGGCTTGGCTGTTCCTCTCCTGCGGTTTGGTACTTGGGAGTCGCTGGGCATATGATGTACTTGGCTGGGGCGGATTTTGGGGCTGGGACCCGGTAGAGATCGCAGCTTTTATGCCTTGGTTGACAGGCACAGCATTTTTGCATTCTGTGATGATCCAGGAAAAGCGTGGCTTATTAAAACACTGGAACATGCTTTTAATCATATTGACCTATGCTCTCGTGATCTTCGGCACCTTCCTAACGCGCTCTGGTGTTCTTTCATCAGTCCATGCGTTTGCACAAAGCGCGATCGGGCCATTCTTCTTTGGTTTCATTGGACTCACACTCACTGTATCCGTTGCCTTGCTTTTCTATCGCTGGAGTAGTCTGAAATCAGAGACAGAGATGACTTCCATGCTCTCACGCGAAGCGTTGTTCCTGCTGAACAATCTTTTATTCATGAGCATATTAGTTGTCTGTTTCTGGGGAGTAATCTTCCCACTGACATCTGAACTATTCACAGGTCAGAAAGTGACCGTTGGTCCTCCATTCTATGAGCACGCAACTGCTCCACTCTTTGCAGCTTTAATGCTGGTGATGGGTATTGCGCCTCTTTCTGCGTGGGGACATTCCACCTTTAAGACCCTCAGCCGCGCGATCTGGAAGCCAATTGTTGCCGCAGTGATCGTAACTGCTGTGATTTTTGCAACATACACACAAAATGTGGGTGCATTAATTGGATTCTTCCTTGTGGCTCTTGTTATCCTCGTTACACTCTACGAATACGGACGTGGTGCTTATGCCCGTCAACGGAGTCAGGACGAAAATATTTTTACCGCTCTTTGGAATCTAACTGAACGCAACCGCCGTCGCTACGGTGGATACATTATCCACATCAGTATGATGTTGATGGCAATTGGGATTCTCGGCATCGAAATATTCCAAGTGGAAACACAGGGAAGGATTGGTGTTGGAGAATCGCTCAATCTTTCGAACTACACAATTACGTACAGAGAATTGGCATCCTGGGATGACACTCCAAAGGGTGTCAATTACACACGCGCGGTAGTTGATGTATCTCGAAATGGAGTTTATCTGGGCGAATTGCATCCACGCAAAGATTATTTCTACGATTCGCAACAAGCGATGACTATACCCGGTGAGCGAGCTACATTGAGAGATGATTTGTACGTTCTACTCATTGACTGGGAGCCTGCCTCAACCACAGGAGCAACGTTCAAAATTTTCGTCAATCCTCTGGTCAACTGGTTGTGGCTTGGAAGTCTGTTGTTCCTTGCTGGAGTCATCATTGCCGCCTGGCCTGAAAAAGAGATGGAACGCATCGCTGTTCCAGTAAGAAATCCTGTCCAGCAGCAAACTAGCGCGGCGGATTAGCAGAGTAGAATGTAAACAGGTATACAGGTAAACATTGATGGGATCATCACGTACTGCATTTTACACTCTACTTCTTACTTTCATCCTCGCCGGGCTGTGGACTGGTTCTGTTTCCGCTCAAGCTCCTACTCCCACAGACGACGACGTAAATCGCATCGCCAAACAATTATATTGTCCGGTCTGCGAAAGCACTCCGCTGGATGTTTGTCCAACGGAGGCATGTCGTCAGTGGCGCGAATTGATTCGCACGATGCTGGCAGATGGCAAAAGCGAAGCGGAGATCAAACAATATTTCGTTGAACATTATGGCGCCCGCGTATTGGCTGAGCCGCCGAATCGATTGGTCACCTATCTTGTTCCAGCAGTTGCTATCTTGCTGGGCGCATTACTCCTCTTCCGCGGCTTTCAGATGTGGATGAAGCCATCCATAACGGAAGGCGACGCAGACGCAAAGCAAGAACCGAAAGCCGTCCAAGATCCCTATGTGGCCAGGTTGGAAGAAGAACTTAAAAAACGGAAATAATCAAGACTTGAGCAAAGTAGAGAATATCATGACAGAATCATCAATCCCTGTTCCGCGCCGCGGTGTGCCGATCTGGGTACAAATCATCATCTGGGCCTTTCTGGTGGGTTTGCTTGCTATTGTGGCAGTTGGACTTAAACGTGCTCAAGAAGGTACAGTTCAACCAGGCGTAACCATCGAAGATTTCACCTTCACACTTTTTAAAGGATATGAGCACAACGGACAAAGCCAAATAAAACTTTCAGATTTGCGCGGCAAAGTAGTAGTTGTTAATTTTTGGGCTTCATGGTGCAAGCCTTGTGAACAGGAAGCCGCCGAGCTAGAAGCTGCGTGGAAGGAATACGAACCAGCCGGTCAGGTTGTGTTCATTGGTGCAGATTACGTGGATACTCCCAATGAGGCAAACGTCTATCTTAAGAAGTTCGGCATCACTTATCCAAATGGTGAAGACCGAGATCTACAGCATGCAAGACCTCTTTCACAGTATTTCCGAATTAAAGGTGTTCCAGAAACATACTTTATAGACAAGAACGGTGTGTTGCAGTATGTGCAGATTGGCCCGTTCAGTTCTGTTGACCAAATCCACGCGCAAATAGATTCGTTACTAAAATAGAGGGGATAGATGGAACTGACTGCCATTTTCTTTTCACTCGCAGTGCTCATTCTCGTTGGCATGTATCTTTATGCTCCTTTCATTGAACGACGTGCGCGCCGTGTCACCGAAGAGGAGCATGAACTCTCCGCGCTTATGGCCGAACGTGACCGTGTGATCAACTCATTGCAGGAACTTGATTTCGATTTTAAATTAGGAAAAATTCCTGAAGAAGATTACCCAATACAGCGCTCAGGCCTGCTGCAAAAGGGTGCGGATATTTTGCGAAAGATCGATGCGCTCGCGCCTCCCTCTTCCTTTGGGAGTAATGGGCAAGACACCGAAGCGCGGCTGGAAAAAGCCATTGCCGCACGCCGCGCGGATGGCATCCCCACTGGGGACGCGTCCATTGCCAATCCTGAAGTTTCAGATGATGATTTGGAATCAATGATCTCGTCACGCCGCAAGGGCCGCAAAAATAAATCTGCTGGCTTCTGCCCAAAATGCGGCAAACCTGTGATGATTACGGATCGATTCTGTCCAGCATGTGGAAAATCTCTAGCGTAAAAGGTAATTTGTAATTACCATTTACTAATTACCTTATGGAACAGATTATGAACTTCCGTATCTCTATTCTGCTTATAGCTACTACAACCATCCTCACAGCCTGCAACTTTACATTAGCCGAAGATGTTACTCCTCCACCGAATTACGTTTCGCCAACACCCGCGCCAACGTTAGGTCCATTATTCCCCGCGCAGGCACCAAGCACTGAGAATGGTGCAGCAATCTTTGCCGAGAAATGCGCTCCATGCCATGGCAAGACAGGCTTGGGTGATGGCGAGCGGGGCATTCAACTCGGTGTCACTGTCCCGGCCTTTGGTCTGCCGGAAATTGCACGCCCTGCCTCGCCTGCGCAGTGGTATACAACCGTTACACGCGGCAACATGGAACGCTTCATGCCTCCGTTTGTAAGTCTCAGCGATCAGCAACGTTGGGATGTTGTTGCATACGCAATGACTTTGCACGCCTCAGAAAAAGAGATTACAAAAGGCAAGGAACTCTTTGAAGCCAACTGTGCGAAATGCTCCACAGACTTTTTCAAAGATCAATCGAAAATGTCAGCGTTGAGCGAAGTGGAATTGGCTCGCATCATCAAGCAGGGGAACGGAGAGATCCCAGCATTTGGGTCAACGTTAAGCGATGATGAAGTCTGGTCAGTTGCAGCATATTTGCGGTCTCTCTCCTTCAATACTGCTTCTATGGAAGCAGCCGCTCCCTCCTCTCCTACAGCGATGCCTGCTACAGCAGTTGTCGAAGCGACTGTTATGTCTGAGGCAGGAACGCCCTCAGTTGAGGGAACACCTGTTGAGCCTGCCCTGAGCACTGTCGAAGGGACAGAGCAGGTTCCAGCGACGAGTGAAGCGACCGCTGTCGTCAAGGCGGGATTTGGAACCGTGAACGGATCCATTGAAAATAAAACAAGCACAAAATTGCCATCTGGCACGAAAGTCACATTGCGCGGATACGATCATGGCGCCGACCCCAACACAGGTCCGCAGGAAGTGTTCACCCAAGAAGGCACACTGAATGCAGACGGCACGTTTGCATTTGAGAACGTTGAGCTTCCACTAAACCGTATTTTCATCGCGGAAGTCACCTTTGAAGGTACAGATTTGCGCTCTGACTTTGCCATTGTGAAAGAAGGGGATACCAGTGTAAGCCTGCCACCAATCAAACTGTATAACAAAACCACTGATACATCCAAGCTGGTGATTGACGAGTCGCGTATCTTCTTCGAGTATGGGACAGATGCTGTTCAAATCTATAACGTATACTCATTCCGAAACCCCAGTGATGAGACTATTGTTGTGACGTTGGACAAAAATAGCGAGGTTCCGTTCCTGAAATCACCTGAAGGTTCCTCCGGATTTGGTTATGAGCCGATGCAGGATAGCGAAAAATTCTTGCAAACTGAAAATGGGTTCGCTATCCCGCCCAGCGAAAGTTCTTACAAAATGATCGCGTTCGCGTCTGTACCGAATGCAAAAGAATTTGAATTCTCCCAGGAATTTGTTTTACCTGTGGCCACCGTGACTGTCTTTGTGCCTGAAGGAGTGAAAGCCAAGAACGATAAGGTGACTGACCTCGGTGTGCAGGCAGTCGAGAATTTCAATTTCCAAATCTATGAGATAGATAGTGTGAAAGCGGGTGAAAAGGTCAAACTTACAATTTCAGGTACACCCAAAGAAACGACAACTGCTACTGCACCTGCGGAAGTTACCTCGAACAAAAACCTTTTGATTGGCGCAGGCGCGGTGGGTGTTGCGTTGATTCTTGCGGGTGCGTGGATGTATCTGCGTGACCGCAATCGCGCGGAAGATTCAGACAGCGGAGAAGGCAAAGGTGATGAATTTGAATCTGCTGAGGATGTGATGGATGCGATCCTCGCGCTCGATGATCTAAACCGCGCCAAGAAAATATCCGATGAAGCATATCAAAAGCGCCGTGCAGAATTGAAAGAAATTTTGAAGGGAAAGATGTGAATCCGTAGGGGCGACCCGCCGAGGCTTAATCAATGTCATGGATAATCATGACGGGTCGCCCCTACAAACAAAAACAAAATCATGATCACCGTCAAAAAGCTCGTCAAACGATTTGGATTAAAAACTGTTCTGCGCGGCATAGACCTTGAAGTCCAACCGGGTGAGTTCGTCGCGCTGCTTGGTCCAAATGGCGCTGGGAAGACAACGTTCTTGAGAATCCTTGCATCGCTATCGCGACCTTCATTAGGGCAAGTAAACATCGCTGGATACCAGCTTCCCAGTCAGGCCGCACAAGTCCGGGCTCGATTGGGTGTTGTCTCGCATTTACCACTGCTATACGGTGACTTGACCGCGGAAGAGAATCTACGTTTCTACGCGCGGATGTATAACATTACGAATTACGAATTACGGATTACAGAAGTTCTGGGAATGGTGGGTCTCGAGGCAAGACGCCGCGATTTAGTAAGAACTTTTTCACGCGGCATGCAACAACGACTTGCCATCGGACGCGCAGTTCTCCATGACCCCGATATCGTACTCTTCGACGAACCCTATACGGGTTTAGACCAGGACGCTTCTTCCATGCTCGACGAGGTATTGAAGACCGTTGCGGCTAAAGGACGAACCGTCGTAATGACTTCTCATGACCTGGCACGCGCGGAAGATTTGGCAACACGATTCGATATCCTTTCACGCGGCGTTATCTCTGCCTCAGCCTCGCGCAAAGAACTCAAGAAGACAAATCTGCTTGCATTTTATAAACGGGCTTTGGCGGGTTAGCATGATAAACAAAGCAACAAAAATAGAATCAGTGAGGATCGACTCGACTCAGCCCAAAGGCAGTTTCGTTAAAGCGGTCGCTGCTGTCGTCTGGAAAGATGTGAGAGCCGAATTCCGCTCACGTGAACTCTTCTCAGCAATGTTGGTCTTTTCATTACTAATTATTCTCATCTTCAACTTTGCACTCGAATTGGATATCAAAACGCGTCAGTCCGTGACGGCCGGTGTGCTCTGGGCAACCTTCGCCTTCGCAGGGACGCTGGGCCTTAATCGCTCGATGGCAATCGAGAAAGACCGTGGTTGTTTGGATGGTCTCTTGCTCGCGCCGGTAGATCGTTCGGCGATTTATTTTGGCAAAGTCATCAGCAATCTAGTATTCATGTTGATTGTAGAAGTGATCATCCTGCCAATTTATAGTGTGCTCTATAGCGTTAATCTTTTTCAGCCCGGCTTATTGCTGGTTATCTTGCTTGGATCGATAGGTTATACAGCCGTTGGCACGTTGCTCTCAGCCATGTCGGTACAAACACGGACGCGTGATATCCTCCTTCCTATTTTATTATTCCCGGTCGTGATCCCTGTTTTGCTCGCGGCTGTCAAAGCCAGCAGCGGATTCCTCACTGGCGCAGAACTGGCTGATGTTCTTCTGCCGATCAATCTTCTCATCGCCTATGACATTATTTTTACCGCTGTTGCATTTATGGTATTTGACAGTGTGGTTGAGGAATAACTGCTCTGAGCGCCGAGGACGGCGGCTAGAGCGTATAAGCAACTTTATTATGTAGGAGTATCTATGCAATCGAAACCTATAGCTCTAAGAGTTCTTGATATTGTTTCAATCATTCTACTTGGCACTGCAACGTATCTTGCCCTGGTCTACGCACCTACTGAGCTTGTAATGGGTGACGTCCAGCGCGTGTTTTACTTCCACATTGGTACTGCCTGGACCGCACTATTGGGCTTCATCTTTGCAGGGGTATTTAGCATAGTCTATCTAATTACAAAAGATTTGAAATGGGATCGTGTCCAAGTCGCGGCAGTTGAGGTGAGTCTTGTGTTCTTCCTAATCACCATTGCGCTTGGTTCCATTTGGGCGCGCCCCGCCTGGAATACATGGTGGACATGGGATCCACGTCTTACCACTGCCGCCGTTACTGAGTTGATTTATATCGCCTACTTCATGCTCCGTCAGGGTATTGACGATCCTGACAGACGTGCACGTTTTGGTGCGGTCTACGCGCTCATCGGTGGTATCAGTGCACCAATCACTTTCTTTGCAATCCGTTTGTTCCGCACGATCCATCCGGTTGTCATTGGCGGCTCCAACGCTGCAGCGCAAGGTGGTTTCAATATGACGCCTCATATGCTCACAGCCTTCTTCTTCGCATTGTTCACCTTCACAGTCATTTTTATTGACCTTTTCTGGAATCGGATTCGACTCGGTGATTTGCAGGACAAGGTCGAGCAACTGAAACTAAAAATTAGCATGTAAACGGAGACTGAGATGTTTTTCCAGACCACTACTCCAGATACCTCAGGTTACATGATCGCGGGCTACGCGGTCGCATTCATTTTGATGGCGCTATACGTTATCAGCATTTACATTCGCGCCCGCAATCTCACTCAAGATAGAATGCTACTGGAAGAAATGGATAAGCCTGCCCCACCGGTTGAAGTAAGTCGGCCGAAGAAACGACCAACGAAACCTGTAACCAAAAAGTCCAGGAAAAAATAGCCATAATGAAAGAGAGTCCGCTATAATGGAAGCGGACTTTTTTTTATGAGATTTAATAGGGAGACTTGGACCGGGTGGAGGAATCGGCTTCTATCTCTGAGCCTGCTCCTTGCCCTCGCGGGAAGTGTTTTCGCGTCTGTCTCACAAGTCGCTGCCGCGCCAGCTTATGATCCTCCGGGGCCCGATCGATTCTCTGTCACTGTTGTTGATTACAACAAGTATTATTGGTGGTTAATTCACTGGGGCGAAGACGACGTTGAGTGTGAAATTATCACTGATCATGAGGGTCTGCCAACACCAGGGGATATTTATGTGGATTGTGGCCAGGATCTCTATCAAAAATGGATAAAGCAAAAACCCTGCCAAGAAGTGGATGTAACCACGTGCAAAGGGTTTTATCTTTTTTTGGCGGATACGAAGCCAGCGCAAAAAGAGGTTTCCACAAAATTGCCTCCACCCACTGTGCAAGTCACATTGGAAAATTGCGACCCGGTATACACATCCTCAACAAGCATTTGCGAATCTGCACCTGTTTTGGTTTTAACAGGTATTGAGCCTCTTCCTGATTATCAAATTACTAGTATCGAAGGATTGTATGAAGGCCAACCCTTTACTTGCGATGCAATCTGCCGGTTACAACTGCCTGTCACAGATGAAAATGGCTTTACGATTCAATTTTGGGCAAATTCAAGTTATGGAGACAGCAGTGAGATGTTTGACGCGTTAGTGCGCGTGGCAGTGACCAACGCAGGTGACCCGGATCGCTCGTTCTGGTATGCAGATGTGTTAAGCAGCCAATGGGTGGGTGTGCCTGTTGCAAGTTGCGTGGAAGCCTGGGGCACCTTGCCACCAGTAGGCGGACCGCCTAAGTGGTTGAGCACTCCCCCGCAAAGTGAAACACTAGGCACAGATATACCCTACAACTTTTTGGCTGCACAGTTAATTCTCACAGGTGCTGTAGATGCGAGTTCATGTCCAGACAGTGGCTTATTATCTGATGGAGGCGCGTCTACTTGCGGAATGGAGGCTGCACGCGCAGCAGTCTCGGTATGGCAAAATCAATTCGATAGCATCATCTTGAATGTTGCGAAAGATACTGGCGTTCCAGCACACTTGTTAAAAAATCTTTTTGCAAAGGAAAGCCAGTTTTGGCCCGGTAGAAGCCTTCGCAGCGACATTGGATTGGGACAGCTTACAGAAAAAGGCGCAGACACAACGTTATTGTGGAATCCTGCCTTCTTCTATCAGTTCTGTCCACTGGTAATGGATGCAGCAGAATGTAACAAAGGATACTTACATCTGAAGGATAAGCAACAGGAATATGTACGGCTGGCTTTGATTGATGCCGTAAATGCAACTTGTGAGACCTGTCCCTTAAAGATTGATCTGGAGCGCGCCAATTTCAGCATTGGTGTTTTTGCTCATACGATGCTGGCAAATTGTGAACAAGCCGGTCAACTTGTGGAGAACATCACCGCTGGGAAAGCTGGCGATGCTGCCTCCTATGAGGATCTATGGAAGTTCACATTAGTGAACTATAACGCGGGTCCAGGCTGTTTGGGTGATGCACTGGATGCAACTCATGAAGACGATCAGGACTTAACTTGGGAGAATGTCTCTTCGCATCTGGAACAGACATGTCAGAGCGCAGTCAATTACGTGAACGATATCAGTCAATAATCTTATAGGATGATGATTTTATAAGTGAGCGGAGGCATATCCTCCGCTCTTGTTTTCTATGCTAAACTAAAGATACCCCTCCCGCCTTCGGCACCCTCCCAAAATCCTTTGGATTTTGGGAGGGTTAGGGTGGGGCATTGGAGGAACTGTGCTCACTCTAGTTGAAAAAGTTCTTTTTGCACTTGCTGTTCTTGTCTCCCTTTATTTCACATATCGCGGCGTCATGCGCATCATTGGTCATATCTCAAGCGGACAAGGCAGGCCCGATTGGAATCTTGTTTGGAAGCGTTTGGGTGAAATCATTGGCAAATCGGTTTTCTTTCAACCGGTGTTTCGTTTTCGCCCCACTGTTAGCCTTTTACACGCATTTATCGGCTGGGGATTATTGGTGTACTTACTTATCAACCTGACAGATGTAATTTATGCATACTCAGGATTTAAGCTTCTCCATCACCTCGGCTTATTTGGCGATGTTTACAGACTTTTAGCAGATTTCTTCGGTTTAGCCATTATGGTTGGAATGGCATCACTCGCATTTCGCCGTTATGTGCTTCGACCTCCACATCTGTCCACTCGGCAATCAACATTGCTCAACCCAAAAGCGCGGACTGGCATCCTGCGCGATTCAGCCATTGTCACTACAACTTTCTTTACACATAACTTGATGAGAATGTTGGGAGAATCCTTCTACCTGGCACGCCAAGGTCAGGTTGACAATTGGCAGCCCTTTATTTCAAGGGCGGCAGGTGCATGGTCAGGATTGGATACGAATACGCTTATCGTCGCCGAACATGCAGCGTTTTGGCTGTCTATTGGTGCAGTCGTCGCTTTTCTTCCATACTTTCCATATTCGAAACACATTCATTTATTCTTTGCACCAATCAATTTTGCACTGAAGCCTGAACGCCGGTCCATCGGCGAATTGAATTTTATTAATCTCGATGACCAGTCCATTGAACAATTCGGCGCGGCGACCATGAAGGACTTGGGCTGGGAACAAATTATGGATGCTTACGCGTGCATCATGTGTTTCCGTTGTCAGGAAGTTTGCCCTGCATATAGCACAGGAAAAGTGCTCTCTCCCGCCGCGTTGGAGGTCAACAAACGTTATCACTTAAACTATGGTGGCGCGACAGATGTGCCGATGCTAGATTTGATTTCAGAGGAAGCCGTGTGGGCCTGTACCTCCTGCGGCGCGTGCGTAGATATTTGTCCCGTTGGCAACGAGCCCATGCGCGACATTCTGCATATTCGCCGGAATCTCACCATGATGGAAAGCAAGTTCCCGAAGCAATTGGAAAATGCATTCAAAGGCATGGAACGCAATGCCAACCCATGGAATATTTCACAGGCTGATCGTATGAAGTGGGCTGAGGGATTGGCCGTTCCAACGATTGAAAAGAATCCTGAGCCTGAGATTTTATGGTGGGTGGGTTGCGCGCCCGCCACAGATTCTCGCGCACAAAAAACCGCGCAAGCCTTTGCAAAGATTTTGAATGCAGCTGGAGTGAATTACGCGGTGCTTGGGCAAAATGAACAATGCAATGGCGATTCCGCGCGCCGAGCGGGGCGTGAAGATATTTTCTTTGGGCTCGCTTCAGCCAATGTTGAAATCTTGAATGAAATAAAACCAAAACGGATTGTGACCACTTGTCCGCATTGTTTGCATACAATCAAGAATGAATATCCTGCCTTTGGTGGCAATTACACGGTCATCCATCATACACAGTTCATCAACGAGTTGGTTGGCGAAGGGAGGATCAGTTTGGAAATAAATAGTGATCAATACAAAGTGACATTTCACGATCCTTGTTATTTGGGGCGGCACAACAAAATCTTCGAGGCACCGCGTGATGCATTGAATTCCATAGGTGTAACAACAATTGAAATGCCCCGCAATTCATCGAAATCTTTCTGTTGCGGCGCGGGCGGCGCGCAGATGTGGAAGGAAGAAGAGAACGGCACGCTGCGTGTGAATGAAGCACGTTTCAAGGAAGCCAAGGAGACTGGCGCGAATACATTGGCTGTTGGTTGTCCATTCTGTATGACAATGCTAAGTGATGCAGCTAGAGCAGATGGTGACTCAGTGCAAGTAAAGGATGTGGCGGAATTAGTTGCAGAGCGATTGAAGTAGGGACATAAATATGATCGACCTTACATCAAATTTTGGACTTGTTGTAAAACAGCATCTTGAAGATGAGTATGTCATTTGGCTCACCACTGTTGATTCAAATCTTACACCTCAGCCAAGACCTGTCTGGTTTATTTGGGAAGAGGATTCTTTTTTGATTTTCAGCCAGGCGCAGGCACATAAGGTCGCCCATATTAAAAAGAATCCAAAAGTAGCATTACATTTCAACACAGATGAAACAGGCGATAAGCATGTGATCGTTTTTGTTGGAGATGCTTCGATTGCACCAAGTTATCCGCCTGCATATGAGGTATCTGAGTATTTCGATAAATATAAAAAAGGCATTGCGGACTTGGATATGACTCCTGAAGGGTTTAGCAACGAGTATTCCATTGCGATCAGAATTAAGCCCACAGAAATACGTGGATGGGAGTAAAATTGCCTCCCGCCAAAGGAGGTTTGCATGAAAGACACGATTCGCACGCTTCACCCTGAAAATAAACAGGGTGTGAAGATCAGCAAAGAAAAATATGAAATTATTCGCAAGGCAATCTTATGTGTATTGCAAACACAGAAGGAAATCACTTTTATGAATCTATCCCGCGCCGTGGAAAAGGAAGTAAATGGAACTTTCGAAGGTTCTGTTATGTGGTATGTGACCACGGTCAAACTGGACCTTGAAGCGCGCGGCCAAATCAAGCGTGTTCCTAATTCGAGACCACAACTTGTAAAGCTTGTATAAATTTTCATAACGGTAAAGAGAAGAAAGAGATCAGGTTCGAGAAACTTGGTCTCTTTTTATTTTTGTGAGCAAGAGATGACGTTTATAATACTCGCGACAACTCAAACTCATGCATTTGTGATCAGGAGTGTAAAATGCTAATCGTCCATGTTCATGTAAATGTCAAACTTGAATTTGTAGAAGATTTCAAACAAGCGACCATTGAGAACGCCAACAACAGTGTCAAAGAGGCAGGAGTTGCGCGCTTTGATGTAATCCAGCAAATAGATGATCCTACAAAATTTATTCTGGTTGAAGTCTATAAAACGGAGGACGCTTCTGCTGCGCACAAAGAGACTGCCCATTATGCGCGCTGGCGAGACATTGTCGCGGAAATGATCGCTGAACCGAGGCGTGGAATTAAGTACACTAACATCTTCCCTCACTACAGCTCAGCGAATCATCTTCGGGGCTGGGAAACTAAATGAGTTAAGTAAGCAGATTGAGGGACATGCAAAGCATCTGCTCTTGGTGCGCGGACGTTCACCGGATGTAATCCCGCGCATAAGGGAGATGCTCGTTGCCTTAAGCATCTCAGTCAGAGAATTTCAAGTTCAGAGCGAACCAACAATAGACATTGTGCGCGAAGGCATAAAAGCGGCGCATGGTTGCGGCATGGTCATCGGTCTGGGTGGCGGAAGCGTACTGGACACCGGCAAGACAATTGCAGCACTAGTCACGAATTCAGGTGATATGTTTGATTATTTGGAAGTGATTGGCAAAGGCCAGCCTTTAGTCAACGCGCCACTTCCTTATATTGCGACCCCAACGACGGCCGGCACCGGTTCAGAAGTAACACGTAACGCGGTGGTTGAGTCGCCTGAACCAAATGTGAAAGTAAGCTTGCGAAGTCCATTGATGTTGCCGCGCGTCGCTCTGGTAGACCCGGAATTAACCTACAGTCTGCCGCCTGAGATCTCTTTGGCGGGATAGCACTAGCAAACGCTGCCCTTGGAGCCGTGCATGGATTTGCAGGTCCATTGGGCGGGATGTTACACGCTCCGCACGGAGCACTTTGTGCTCGCTTTTTGCCTCTAGTGATGGAAGCAAATATCAAGGCATTGGAAACGTGTCAACCAATTCATCCAGCACTTGGACGCTATACTGAAATTGCGCAAATCCTGACTGGCGAGAAAGATGCAACTGCACTTGACGGCGTAAAGTGGACAAGCGAATTGGTAAACGCCTTAGATATTCCGAGACCCTCTACTTATGGAATGAGTGAAAAGAATTTCCCTGAGGCGATGGAAAAGACAATGAAGGCGAACAGTTTCAAAGGGAATCCGATTGTGTTGAATGAGGAGGAATTGATGCTGATCTTGGAAAGGGCACTGTAGTTATATGGGGACAATATCCAGTATTCCACATGAGTGTCTATCCCCTAACAATCCATTACGCAATTGAATTTGGTATGGCATTAGCCGCCTTCAATGCCGAACGGATCATTAGAAATTCCGTGATGTTTTCAGAAGTGACTAGCCCAACGAATTGCCCGCCGTGCATAACGGGCAGCGTTTTTGCACCGGATTCCTGCAAACGCATGAGCGCAGTCTCGACCATATCGTGTGAGTCAACGCTGGGTAGGTCGCGCCGCATCACGTCGACGACCGGAGTGCTTTGTCCCTTTTTGGAAAGAGCAGCGATAAATTCATTGCGCTCCAGGATGCCAATGACGCGCCCGTCGTTATCTAGCACAGGGAAGTCGTGCTGTGATCCAGCCAGAATTAAACCTACAACCTGAGACAAGGTATCACGCGGCGAAAGAGTTTTAAAATCAGTAAGCATTGCACGTGTGACAGGGATTCCGCTGATGGAATTTCTCATCTGCGCCATGCTCGCTTCCTGTGATGCACCGATCCACACAAAGAAAGCGATAAACAACAGGAACGGGTTGCTGAAAAGGCCGATGAACCCGAATACGAAGGCTAAGCCCTGACCAATGTTTGCGGCAATCTGAGTTGCGCGGACGTAATCCATGCGCATGGCGAGCAAAGCGCGTAGCACGCGCCCACCATCCATAGGAAAGGCTGGGATCAGGTTGAACAACACGAGCCAGATGTTCAAGGTCATTAAGCGCGTGAGGAAAGAGCCTGAGGCGATAGTCAGGTCCGCAATCGGAACCAGGCCGCCGCTGAAGAAAAGATACACAAAGAGTACTGCAGCGATGACCAGATTGACAGCAGGTCCCATCAGGGCAACCCACAGTTCCTCAATCGGCTTATCAGGCATACGCTCGAGTCGCGCTACGCCACCAATCGGATAAAGCGTGATGTCGCGGGTTTTGATTCCGTATTTGCGAGCAGTGAGCGCGTGTCCATATTCGTGCAAGACCACACACAGGAATAACGCGAGGATGAAGAGAATTCCCTCTGCGACTTTTGCAAGTGACCCATATTCAAGCCAGTAACTGTAACCGACCCAACCAATGAGGATCAGGAAGGTCGCATGGACAAATACATCAATACCGGCAAAATTACCCAATTTCCATTGCCATCTCATAAATCAACTCCTTTTGAAATTGGAGGCATTGTACACGGCGCTTATTAGAAAAATGTTTTAAAAATCCGGTGGGATTGTTGAGAGACCATAAGAAGTTGTATAAAGCAATGTCCCCTTTTCTGGCTCACCAGCAGGTGCACTGCAATCGGGCAGCATCCCTGTCAGACAGCATCTTAAACAATAACGGGTCTACCGTTTTTAATGGGAAAGTTCAAAGCCGCAGCCACGAATGCCGCGAATTCACACGAACTTTTTAACCAATTCGCGAAAATTCGCGTAATTCGCGGCAAAGGGATGATTCTGCACGGTCTCATCCCGCGCTAAACGGGAGAGCCACATTAACTTAGCCGGATAAAACCTTGAAGGGCTGAATTTTTATTTAATAACCCCAAGCTTCTTCCCTGCCTCACTAATCACATCCATGGCGCGTTCGATCTCGCTGGGTTCATGCGCGGCAGTGACTGTGGCGCGCAGGCGGGCAAGTCCTTCTGGAACGGCAGGCGAAGCGACGGGCAACACAAACACATCGTTGTGCTGAGCTTCGCGGGTCATGGCAAAAGCCACGTCATCCTCGCCGCACAAGATAGGGACAATAGCAGTCTCGGTCAACATGGTGTCAAAGCCCATACTCTTGAGTCCGCCGATGAATTGTTTTGTGTTGACGTTGAGCCGTTCAACGCGCCACGGTTCATCCAAAATGACCTTGAAGGCTTCATTTGCGGCGGCGGCTTGCGCGGGTGGTAATGCCGCAGAAAACATATAGGCACGGCTGGCATGACTCAGATAGGTGATGATATCCCTGTTTGCCGCCACGTATCCGCCGACAGAAGGAATGGTCTTGCTTAACGTACCCATCTTGATATCAATCGAGCCGTACATATCAAAATGTTCTTCAATGCCGGTGCCAGTCTTGCCAAGCACACCCACAGAATGGGCCTCATCAATCATCAACCAGGCTTTATATTTCTTGCACAATGCCACGATTTTGGGCAGGTCAATGATATCGCCGTCCATACTGAACACGGCATCCGCGACCACCATTTTGGCAACATCCGCAGGCGCGTTCTTGAGTAAACCTTCCAGATGTTCCATATTGTTGTGCCTGAAACGGCGGAACTCGGCGCCGGACATCAAACAACCATCCACGATGGAGGCGTGGTTCAACTTATCCGAAAACACGTAATCGCCACGCCCCATCAACGAGGAGATGACAGTCAGGTTGGTGACATATCCCGATGAGTAAGTCACCGCGGCTTCGGCGTGTTTAAAATTCGCTATGGTCTCTTCCAGTTCCTTGTGGAGCGTCAACGTGCCAGCCAGCATACGGACACCATTCGTGCCAGTGCCAAATTGATCTACAGCTTTCTTCGCGGCTTCATTGATACGCGGGTGTCCAACCAGGCCGAGGTAACTATAAGAAGCGTACATCCCCATCTCGCGTCCATTCACACGCACCTTCATCCCCGGCAGAATCTCTGCCACAGGCATGTTGAGATAGTATAAATCTTCCGCTTTTAGCCTTGCAACCCGGTCCGTAAATGCCCTCACGCGGCGAGTTAAGGAATCGTCTGTGTTATGGAAATCCATGCGGAGCCTCCGAAAAAGAATGACGCAAGTTTAGTCGAGGGATAAGGGATTGTCTAGTTACTAGGAATCAGTAGCCAGAATTCAGTTATGAGTAATTGATGGAAACAGATTTTCCTGAACGAGCCGATTCGAGCAAGGCTGAAATCACTGCCACATTGGCACGGCTATCATCGAACGAAATGCGCGGCTCTCGCCCAAGCAAGATCGCATCTGCCATATCCTCCACCTCGCCAATATATAACTCTTGGCCTTTGATCTTGATGGTTTCAGTCTTATCTCCGCGCGTCAAATAGATTTTTTCATCAGTCTCAGGCTTGAAAGGACTGGGAATATTCAACGTCCCCTCGCTCCCGACAATTTCCATGAACCAATGCAATGGGATGGCAAAACTGCAATCAAATTGCGCGTGGACATCGTGATCGAATCGCATCTGCCCGACGAACGTCTCATCGATCCCCGTCGGACCCGCGACCTGCCAGCCAAACACCTCAAGTGGATTCTCTCCAACAACACTCCGCGCGTAGCTGATGGGATAGCATCCCACATCCCAAATGCTTCCGCCGCCCATTGCAGGATCGAGGCGGACATCACCTTCATGGGAGAGGACAAAGCTAAAAGTACTGCGGATTAATTTCAAGGTCCCGAGTGAACCGTTCTGCGCCAGCTCCTGCACTTTGAGGGTCTGAGGATGATGGCGATACATAAAAGCTTCGGCAACGACGCGTCCATGTTTGCGCGCCGCGGATTGCATCGCATCGACTTCATCCACATTCAAAGCGAGTGGCTTTTCACACAGCACATGCTTGCCCGCTTCAACAGTTTTGATCGTCCATTCGGCATGCAAGTGATTTGGAAGTGAATTATAGATGACATCAATTTCAGGATCGGCGAGCATCGCTTCATATGATCCATAGGCATGCGGGATTTTCCACTCGCGCGCATATTTGTCCGCGGACTCTTGAGTGCGTGAAGCAACAGCCATGAGAGCACTTCGTTTTGAAACTTGCAACGGTGGAATGAGGGCGCGATTGATGCGCGCTGTGGAGAGCAATCCCCAATTGAGAACTTTGTTTGCCATTGTTTTATCCTTTTCAAAAAAGAAGCCCTGCAAAGGTATTCTTGCAGGGCTATTTTACTATTTTATGGCATCAAACTTATTGTTGTCTCAACGAAGGCATCGGAATAGGTACTGTGTAAACACTAGCTCCTACGCCGACACCACCTTCACAAGTATTCGGTGGCGTTGTACAAGGAGTGCGCGTGCCCTGACATTCAGCCGCCCAGAACATATACCCGAGCATACCGGCTGTTGTTCCGGCGCCATTAGGGGCAACGGAGCGGACAAATGTACCCGTGCTATTTTGTAGTGAGGCGCTAAAGTTATTGCATTCCGGTAATACCTTGGTTCCTTGAACGAGATACAAGCTACCGGTAAATTTGGCTGGAGCGAGAGGTGGAATCGGCGGATCATATTGTGGCTTGCCATCCACATGTTCTTGCCAGTTAAGAATCGCATCCGAGGCGCTCGAGGGCTGGCGGGATGGAACCATGGCATTGGCATAATCCAAAACAGGACTATTTGTTTTCAGCCAATCCGTTGTGGCTTTGGTCGTCAATGGAATCAACCAGCGATCTCCGGCGGCTAGATCAATTGTCAGCCGCGCGGTCGGATCGCTACCCGATGCATTATAGGGATGGACTGATCGATAGGCATTGATGAAATCCTGCAATCCGGCAATGTTGGGATTCATATTCTCTTCGTAATCAATTTCGATTCCAACGCCTAATTGTGTGGCGACTGCTGCGGCGTTCAAGCCAAGTTGATAACCGTTAGTTGCAAGCGCCTGATTCCATACGTCAACATAGGTAATACCGCCAATGGAAAGCATCACTCGGATACCATGACTCGTGAAGTAATTTACCACAGCAGCGGTCATGCCGCGCGGCACACCGTTCAACGTGCCAGCGTCTGTTGTTTGATTTAGCAGCTTCAATGGTTCAACGAAACTCAGCACAACGATATTTACCGAAGGAGTGCCATTTCCCCGATTAATGATCCAGTGATTTTTCTGATCAAAATCGGTCATATCGCGGACAGTGGACCAGGTACAGGCATCGTTTCCGCAATGCCAAACGCCGTAAACTTGGATCTGTGTCATGGGACCGGGCGACGGTGTAGGAGTGGGTGTAGGTGGTTTTGCCGCGCTTACGGAAGCGGTTGGCGATCCAAAAGCCACCATCAAAAGCACGATCAAAGCAAATAGTGATACGAGCTTATTGAACATACTGCCTCCTTCACAAAAGAATAGATTTACTTTCTGGAATCATTATTGCACTTTCCCCCATCAGAGTCAACAAGTTGTGCTTGTCAGCACGCAACTTATAAATCTTATGAATCTATTGGTTGAAACACGACAATTGGAATGCGGCGCTCGGTCATTTCCTGGTAGCGCAAATAAGGTGGATTCCGTTCCGTGGCGAATTTCCACAAGCGAGCGTATTCATCTCCGTGGGCGTCATGGGCTTCTACGTGAATCGTTCGCCCATTGACTTGTAATACAGCGCGCGGATTTTTCTTCAAATTCAAATACCAGTCCGCATGTTTGTCTTTTCCCCAATTAGACTCGACGATCAGATATTTCCCTTCATGAAAGAAATATGCAATCGGAATCACACGCGGCTGCCCTGATTTCCGCCCGATAGTTTCTAGAAGAAGAATGGTCTGTGTACCAAGCCTGCTTCCGATCTGTCCATTCGTGATGCGGATGAGGAAGGCATTGATGCGCATGAACCATTTGATGAGGGCATCTTTCATCGTTTATTTTGTGCTTGCAAAAGCTATATATTCTGTGAACTCTACTGGCTCAATGAGATTGGGATAAAGAACACTCGTGAAGTGATTCACCGCGTCTGAGCTGGAATGAATCTCGCGTGCCTTTTCGTCACGAAAGATGAAGTAATGAATAAAGCGCGTGGGATTCTCTTTTTCCTGCAAGGAGGTATACAAGATCGTATCAGGTTCGTTCGCACGGATATAGTCCACAAATTCCTGAATGGTCTGTTTGCAAACCTCCAATGCCTCTTTCTGAACCTCAAATTTAGCTGTCATGTAAATCGGCATTTTCTCACCTCCAAATTTAAAAACGGATAAAAGGCTCATTCTTCTAACAAGTTATTTATTCAACCCACTCAAACATATATTTGACATCATGCTCAATCTCAAATTTCTTCAGGAAGCCTTTATATTCTTCCTGAAATGTCTGTTCGTTGTGGTGCTTTTCCTGATTCGAAATATAGTTGTATACATTGTCGATTTGAGAATGACCGTAAGAAAATGCCCCATAGCCTTCCTGCCAGCAAAATTTGCCTTTCACCCACTTATTATCATTGATGAAATTGGTAGAATTATTTTTCACATCTCGAACCAGATCGGATAATGCCATGGATGGCTTTAGCCCAACAAACGCATGCACATGATCAGAAACACCATTGACAATGATTGGTTTTTGTCCCTTATTTTTGATAATTCCTGACATATATTTGAAAACCTCATCCCGCCATTCTTTTTGCAGCAAGTTCTGTCTTCCTTGTACAGCGAAGACGACCTGAATGTATATTTGAGAGTATGTGCCTGCCATGATTCACCTCTAACTCTAATGACCCCGAAAAATCATACCATCCCTTTGGGATTGTTGTCCTAGTAATTTCTTTAGCTCCTCTTCTCCAATAATCTTTACACCTAGTTCCTTCGCCTTCTCGTATTTTGAACCTGGGGCTTCGCCGAGAACAAGATAACTCGTTTTTTTGCTTATACTGTCCGTTACTTTGCCGCCATTGGATTCGATGAATTCTTTCGCATCCTCGCGTGAGAACGTAGGCAGTGTTCCGGTGATAACAAAGGTCAATCCTTCGAAAGCATTAGAAGCTCGACCTTTGGCGTTTGATGCTTCCCCACCTTTGGGCCATACACCTGCGG
>WNFX01000452.1_pt1 | contig 52993 bp, 48 predicted proteins | sample 5400111 | NCBI WGS metagenome assembly WNFX01 (sample SAMN13153363, study PRJNA577476) | soil metagenome | isolation source: 40 cm soil or saprolite under grassland replicate 1 | place: USA:California | collected 2016-06-15
GGCCGGGCTGAGGGTGGGCAGAATGCCAATGAGCGCGAGCCGGCCCGCATGGTGCCTGGCCGCGCCCGCCACGCGATCAAGCAGCAGGTTCAGTTCGTCCCCGAGCGCGGCGAACGGACGGCCCGCCAGCGGGATCGGCGAGGCGTTGAGTTCCAGGTTGAAACGGTCCAGCTCAACGGTGACCCGCGAATCGGCCGTCGCGGCACGGACGGCCTGGTTGCGCGGCAGCGCGCGGGCCGCGTGGTCGATAAGAAACAGCTCAAGCTCGGCGCCGATAGTGGCGGGGCCAACCCCGAAGCCAGGCAGGTCAAGCAGGTGCGCAAGCGCCGCGAGGCACTCCTCTAGCCGCTCGCGGAAGCGCGGGTAGTCACGCTCGTCGAACTCTTCTTTGGCAATGTCGCTTCCCATGGGCCCGACCTCATCGTAGCCAGGTGGGCCGTGGTCGCCGGACAGTGGCTAGCCGCACCGATCCGACGGGCGGTCGGATACCGAGATCCGCCGGCCGGTCAGGGCTGCGGGCAGGATACGCACGTAGCGGCTTTTGGCACCCGGCGCCCATGGGTTCAGCGGCAGCTCGCGCAGCCGCGCCAGCTCTGCTGGGTTGGTGACCTCTACGGCCTCACCGCGGACCAAGACGCTCCAGCCGGTGCGAGTCGCAGCGTCGGACCCATCGATTTCGAACGCGACCCGGCCGCCACGGCATGCGGCGTCCAGCTTGGTTCCTTCGTCGGTGCGAAACACCACCATGTTGCGGTCCAGGACGAAGTTGACTGGAAGGACGATCGGCCCACGGTCGTCCACGATGGCCACCCGGCCCAGGTGCTCGTGGGCCAGCAGCTCGAAGCACTCGGACTTGGTCAGCTCCTGCCAGCGAACCTCGGGCGCGGGCGATTCACCCATGGCTGTCAATAGGTGATGGCCGCTGCCATCGTGTCGGTGTTCCCGAAGCTGGTGGCACAGGCCTGATCCGGGTTGGGCGCGACCGGCTTCCCGCCGGCGTAGACCTCGGACCGGTAGGCGTCCACCGCTGGGCAGGCGGTGGCGTTTCGTGAGTCGGTCCACACCACATAGGCCTGCTCTGGTCCGTCGACGATTCCGATGTAGTCGCCAATGAACTGCTCCTGCAGGTTGTTGTAGCTGGAGCCGTCTGGGTCGGACGAGACCGCGCTGACCCTGACCGGAGCGGTGAACGACGCCCCGCCGGGGCCGGACTCGACATAGTAGTTGTCGTAGGTTTGCACGCCCGTCTGCCACGGGTCGTTCGCCGGCGGCTTGGTGAGAGCGTCGAAGGTCACGCTGACGGTGCCGGACGGGGACACCGCCGCCTCGGGGAAGAACGCGTTTCGGCCAGGCAGCGACGCCACGGTGCCAAGCGGGGTCCAGTGGACGCCATCGGATGACACGGCGCCCTGGACCGTGCCCTGCCCGTCGCTGAAGTCGCACCACACGACGTAGACCCGGGCGGATGAGGGGTCGGCGGCGGGGTGTGGGTAGCAGTCGACCCGGGCGCTCATCCCGGGAACCCGGTTGAACAGGTCGACGACGTCGAACGGCGTGCCGGTCAGCGGGTAATCGTGGACCTGGGCGACCGTGACCGGAGCGGTGAACGTCTGTCCCCCGTCGGTGGACACGGCCGCGACTTGCAGGCTCGGGTATTTCGTGCTGTCGGCGTTCTCGGTCCAGAACACCTCGACCGTGCCCGCGCTTGAGACCGTCATCTGCCCGGTCTCACGGAAACCCTGGGCGGCGTTGTTGTTGGCCGCGCTGACCTGCACCGGCGCCGACCAGGTCCGGCCCTCGTCGTCGGAGTGCGCCACGTACAGCTTGACATTGCCGTTGCCGGCGCAGGTGTTGCAGAACACCGCCCAGTTCACATAGACCCGGCCGAAATGCGCGCTGGCCGGCGACTCGTCCACCGCGACCCACTCGTGATCGTCGAAGTTGGACTTGTTGTCGGTGCTCGTCGCGTACACCGGGTCAGCCCACGACCGGCCATCGTTGTAGCTGCGGGACACGGTGATCTGCTCGCCGGCGAACTCAAGCACCGGGTCCGCCAGGCTCGCGTAGTAGATCACCGCGCCGCAGGTGAAGCTGAACGCGCCACCGGCGCACCGGCGCGGCCCGTAGCTGAGGCTCGGGTCGCCACCGGAGGTCCGCGGCGGGCTGAGTGTGTCGAATCCCGGCAGGTATCCGCCTGTCCATGTCGTCCCGTTGTCGGTCGAGTAGTAGTAGGCGGAGGTGGGCGCCCCCGGTACGAACGGGCACGGACTGGCCAGCGGCGTGCTCGTGCCGGGACAGGCGGGCTGGCTGAGCTCGTCGTTCGCCCCGGCGATCAACACACCGCTGAGCGGGTCGCGGGTGATCGATGGCTCGTTCTGTTTGTCTTGTGGAAACGCCAGCCCATGGTCCAGGTCGACCAGCGTGTTGGCCGACACTGACGGGCCGGTGCCGCCTGCCGACACTGATGGGCCAGCAGCGACCGCGGCCACGGATGGGCCAGCAGCGCCTGCGGCCACGGATGGGCCAGCAGCGCCCGCCGACATCGCCGTCAGCGGCACGGCAGCGACGCTCAGCAAACAGGCAGCGGCCGCGAGCGGGATAAGACGGCGCATCTGGGCACTCCTCCACAAGTCACCGCAGGGTAGGTCCAATCATGCTGACCCAGCCCGCCGCAATTCAAGATCTAGCGCTGATCTCGGCTGCCCGTTTGTGGACGTCAGGTCGTCCCGGCGCCAGCGTAGGCAAGGGGTCGGCAGCGTGCGAAAGCCCCAGCTAGGGTGAGGGCGTGACCATCTCGCCGTTGGTTCGCAAGATACTTCTCGGCGCCGCGGAGTCGTCGTTAGATATCGCTGGTACGGCGCTCTTGCCGGGCGCTTGGCCGATTCTCAAGGGTGCCCTCGGTCCCGTGCTCGAGCGCCTGAAGGAGCGGCTAGGTGGGCAGGACGTCACGTCGTCGCTGGACCGCGCCAGACAAGCTGCTGACGCGTTTGAAGCCGACCGCCATCTGCAGGAGATTCTGCGTAGCGCGCTCGTCGAGCAGTTGGACGACCTTGTGCGGAGCCAGCGCAAGGTCGACGCCGATGTTCAGAAGCTGATGCTGATCGTGTCCGGCGACGAGAAGCTGCTGCGGGAAATCGTCGGCGGTGTAGCTCGTATCGAGGAGCATCTCGAAGCAGGGGTGAACCTCAGCGATGAGGCTGTCGAAAAGCTGGCCAGTGCCGTCTCGCGGCAGGCTGAAACCAGCCGTGGCGTCCGCGCCATCGCGCTGCGGGCAATGGGCCCGGTCGCCGACCTTCTTGAGCGCCAGCTGCAGCGGCTCCAGATACGCGCTGTCGAGCTTGTGCAGGAAGGGGCGGCTGATCGAGCGCTGGACGAACTGCAAGAAGGGCTGCAGCTCGTAGCCGTGCTCCTCAACGAGGCGCCGACGGACTTGACCGCACGCCTGCAGCTCGGATTCATTTACAAGACCTTGGCTCAGGTGACGGCAGAGATAGGACAGACAGACGAGGCCGCGGCCTTTATCGACGCGGCAGATGAAATCTTTCGCTACGTTCAAAACGGCGTAGCCGGGGATGACAAAACCGCTCTGGACATCGCGAACGCCATCCATGGCCAGGGCAACGTGCTGCACGCGCGCGGCCAGCTGGAGGCGGCCATTTCCCGCTACAAGGACGCGCTCAAGGTCGTGCCCGGCCACCCCTACGCCCTGCACGACATCTTCGCCGCCTATTACGATCTCGCTAGGCAGAGGAAACCTAACCTTGAGGAGATGCGCAACGCCCTCGACGGCCTGAAGGCAACCGGCGCCCAGGGCATGCCCGGCCTGAGCGCACAGCACATCGCAGACCTCGAAAGAGTCATGGATGAACTCGAACGAGCGCCATCGGAAATTAATCAGCAAAGTTAGACTTCGATGATCACACGGTTGCGGTCAGGTTACGCGCACACACGCGCAGTCATCAGGCTTCCAGCAAGCGCTCTTTCTGCCAGCGCCGGAAGACGGTCCTGTGCGCCGGGGACCTTCGCCCCTGACATGGCGCCGGCCGGTTCGCCAAGGATTTCTTCCACAGGGAGAAACCTCATACGCACCGGAGGGTGAGATGCCCAGCTATCCGGTCGACCACGCCGGTCTCGAGACGCTTCCTTTCGATGAGTGCCTCCGGCTGCTCGCTTCCGTGCCGCTTGGGCGGATCGGCTTCCGCGCGGATGGCGAGGTAGTCATCCTGCCGGTCAACCACGCGGTGGATGGCCAGGACATCGTCTTCCGCACGGCCCGCGGGTCGAAGCTGGCCGCGGCCGGAGATCGGGATCAGGTCGCGTTCGAGGCTGACGGCTATGACGAGCGGACCCGATCCGGCTGGAGCGTGCTCGTCAACGGCCGCGCGGAGCCGGTACTCCAGGACGCGCAGATCCGGCGGCTCGAGCGGCTCGACCTGCACCCATGGGCCACGGCCGTACAGCGCCCGTTCTGGGTGCTGATCCGTCCCACCTCGGTGACCGGGCGGCGGATACCCGGGGAAGCAGACGCCCACAGCTAGTGGTGCGTCACGCCGCAGGGACGACTCGGCCGTGATCTAGCCGGGCGTAGACCGTGACCCGCAGTCCTGCGCAGCGGCAACCCAGGTGGGCGGCGGTGGCCGCTGACGGACAGTGCTGAGCGGGACGTCGGCGCCGCCCGGCTAGTCATATGACGTGGTCAGCTGCTGGGCGCGTCATCCGCAACCTGGTAGCTGGGTGGGGAACGTGGAGCCGGCGGTGTTGTTTCCCCAGCAGTTTCCCGAGCCCGTGCCGTCCCACAGCAGGTCCCCTCCTGGCAGCGGGGCGATGCCCGGGTCGGGCGACGCACCATTGCCGGTGACCTTGTTGAACACGATGTGGTTCGCATCGGCGTTGGGGTCGATACCGAGCGCGGCGCACAGGTCCGGGCTCAGGTGGAAAGCGTTGCACAGGTTGGCCACGATGATGCCGAACGAGTTGTTGCCGCGCACCTGGTTGTGGTCGACCCCGTTCCTGTCGGCGGCGACTATGGCGATCCCGCTCCCGGTTGGGACGTCGCACACATCACCACCGGGGGTACACGTGTTGACCTTGTTGTTTCGTAGCACGAGGTTGTGGTCGATCCGATTGCCTGAATTCGACGTGACCGCCAGGAACGGGAGCGTGAACGACAGGATGCCCGCGGTATCGCCGGTCGCCTTATTGTGGTCCAGCCGGACCGCAGAGCTGTTCTCGATCTCGAACCCGCTCACATTGCCGGCCGCCAGGTTGTGGTCGGCCCGTACGCTGTGGGACTGGCCAATGTAGATTCCGGTGTCATTTGCCCCGGAGGCGAACGAATGGTCGACCCGACCGGGCCCGGACAGCGACGGGAAGATGCCGTACTCCGCGTCGCCCACGGCCCGCACCCGGGTAACCCGCCAGTTGTCCGCGCACACCACGTCGAGGCCGTCCAGGCCGAAGCCGGACACGGTGAAGCCTCGGACCAGGGCGCCGTGGACTCTTTTCGCCGAATCGCTCAGGCAGGCTGGATCGCCGGTCCTGGCGACCTGGATGCCGACGTCCTGTCCGCCTGGATTTGCCAGGACAACCTGGCGCCGTGCTTGCGCCAGGCCGATCAGGCTGATCTCGTCCTTGGTGATCGCAACCCCGCACGTCTGCGCCGGATCGGCCGGGCAGGCAACTCCCGGCTCGGCGTAGCTGCCCGGCTCGACCAGGATGGTGTCCCCCGGTGCTGCCGCATCGACCGCCGCCTGTATCGACTGGCCCGGCCGCACGATGATGGTCGTGGCCGCGGCCGACAGGGCCGGGAAGCCCAGTAGCGCGGCACCCGCCGCGAGAGCGATCGCGGTAACTCGCGCACGGACTCTTACGGCCATTGCAGCCTCCCCTCATGGCGGCCTGCCCAGCCGGCGCCTGGTCCAATGACCGCCAAGAATCAATGTGAACTCTAGGCCACTTTGTGCGGGGCATGAAGCGCAGCGCGCGGCGGCAGTGCAGGTGCGATAGAACAACCGTTCGGGTGAGCCGACGCATATGGAACCGGGCCTTGTCTGGGAGCGTCACAACCGGTGTGAGGTCACTCGTCATCGTGGTGGCGCTTCTCGTGGCAGGGTGTTCCACCGGTAGCCACATCGCGTCTGGGCGTCCTGACGGTGCCCCCACGCGGCCAACGGCGGGCCTGCGCCCGACCCTCCCCGCGGCACCCCACCGTTCCTCGGCACCTCTGTCAGCGCGGATAGTACTTCCGGCGCGGACGATGACGGCGGGATCGTCGATGTCAGTGCGCATCGTCGTCGAGAACAACACCGGGCGTTCCATCCACGCGTCTGGTTGCCTGACGCTCTTCCAGGTCGCGCTCGTCAACAGCAGGTACCGGCCGAGCGTGGCCTGGTTCACCTGCGCCCAGGCCTTCACGATCCCGATCGGCGAGTCCAGCTATTCAACGAGGGTCCAGGCGAGCTACAGCGCGTGCAGCCCAGGCCGGCCGCAAGGCGCCGTCAGGGCATGCCTGCCCGACCGCCAACCACCCCCGCTTCCCCCCGGTGACTACCGCGCCATGCTCTTCCAGGTCGGCCATCTCGTTCCAGTTCCGCCCGCAATGACGGTCCGTGTGACACCGCCAGAATCGGCGCCTTAAGTCCGAGAGGTCGTGCGAGGACCGGACTTGGGGGTGAGGGTGTGGCCGGCGGCGTTGGCTTCATGCGGGATTGGCGTCGAGTAGCGCGCGTCCGAGCGGAGTCACGGTGTGCAGAACGGTGTTGCGATGGCGCTGGGTGGTGATCAGGTCGGCGTTTCGCAGTATCGCGGTGTGTTCGCTGGCGGTGCTCGGGGTGACACCCAGGTGCCGGGCCAGTTCGGTGGTGGTGCAGCCGGTCGCGATGGCCTGAAGGGCAAGGGCGCGAGTGGGTCCAACCAGCGCGGCGAGGCCGCCACGAGTCTCGCTGGCGCCGGAACCGATGGCCGGATGCCAAGAACGGCCCGGGATCGGGTAGATCACGATGGGCGCGCGCTCAGCAAGCCGCGGCCGGCCAGGTGTACCTGTTCCCCGGCTCGGTAGTTAACGATCTCCAGGCAGCTTTCGGTCCAGCGGATGCCTGGGTGCAGGGTGGCCAAGAGCAGCTCGAGCCCGCCGTCGGAGAGGATGCGGGCGCGCAGCGCGCGGTCGGCGTCGAAGCTTGCGCTGATCTTCTGCCAATGCGGCGCGACGAGTTTGCTCAGGTGGGGGAGGGCTCAGCAACGACCAGAGCGCGGGGGTCGCCGCGAGTATCGCGATGGCGTTGCCCTGGAGGCCTGATTGGAACCCGGCCACCCGCCCGGGCACGTCGGCAGTGCGGCCACCGAAACGGGCGCGCGCTCACCCCTGGACGAACCGCAGCCGCCCGGTTTGCTCGGTCCAGCCGCTCGCCCGCCAGAATGACACCGCCGCAGCGTCGCCCGCTACGACGATGGCCTGCAACCGCGCTGCGCCGAGACTTCGGAGTCGGTCCTCGGCCTCGCGGACCAGCCGGCCGCCAAGGCCGCGGCGGCTATGCGCTGGCACCACGGCGAGCCGGTAGATCGAGCCGCGCCAGCCATCCCATCCGGCGATCACCGACCCCACCAGACCATCCGGCGACTCAGCGACGATCAGCGCGCCGGGGTCGTGCGTGATGAGCTGGCGCAGACTGCGAACGTTGTCTGTATGAGTCGGCTCGGCGCCGGCGGCCCGCCACAGCGACAACACCGCGGCAGCGTCACCGGCGCGGGCAGGCCGGATCTCCGCTGGCTCGGTGGTCAACATTGATCCGCTGTCATCGAAGCCACCACGATCAACGTCGCCCTTCTTGTTGCCTGCCTCGGCCGGAACCCGCGAGCCAGCCTCCCACCTGGCCCTGGCCGGTCTAGGTCACCGTCCCGAAGCCCACCAGGTGCTGCCGCCTGCCAGTATCCGGCACGGCGCGCAGACGAGTTGACCACCTAGCTGCGGCTTTGAACTCCAGAATGTCGCTACCGGCCGGTATTTCGGGGTCCAGAACAACACTGTGGACCCTGCTGGCTTATTCCCCTCGCGCCGCGTCGCGGGACACTTTCCCGCCCGCAGGGCCGGGCACACCGCGGCAGTTCGCCCTCCATGCCAAACCGACACCTGTTCCGGCCTCGCCGCACGTTCCCGCCGTTGCGGAACAGGCAGGAATCATCGCAGCGTCGGCCGCCAGCTCAGGTCGGCGCCATGGACCGCCGGGCCGCGTTGGCCGGTGGCGGGCGGCGGGCGTCCGGTGGCGGTCTCTATATCTGGATCGCCTGGGAATGGGTGGCCTCCATGTTCCCGGCGTTGTCCCAGGACCGGTACTGCACGCTCGCAGAGGCGGTCAGCGGGAACGCGCCCGCGTACGTCGGGCTCGAAAGCGTCGGGGTCGTGCCGTCCGTGGTGTAGTGGGTGCTCGCGACACCGGCGCCGGTGTCGGTCGCCGGCAGGGTGACGCTGACCGTCGCGCCGTACGGGGTGGAAGCGCAGGGTGCCCCGTTACACGAGATGGTGGTGGCGGGAGCGGTTGTGTCGACCGAGGTGGCCGTGGCCCCAATTGTGCTGAACACCGTGCCAGCGGGTGCGCCGCCCGCCTGCCCGGCGCTCTGCACCCAGCCGAGGAAGCCGCCCCGGTCACCAGCGACTCTATGCTGGCAAGCGTGACCTGCCCGGTCGGGGCATAGGCGCGCAGAGCCAGGAAGTTCCGCGGGGGCAGGGTCTCCGCGTAGGTGGGCCCGGCCGGGGAAAGGCTTCCTGCGGTCCTGGCGGTTCCGTACCCGCAGTTCGCCACCTCGGTCTGGATCGTGGAGTTGAAGGCGCCGGCGGGGTAGGCGAAGCTGAACGGCTTCAGGCCGTGCTGAATGAGGTTTTGCCGGTCGATGCAGATCTCGTTGATCTGCTGCTGCGTGCTGAGGGTCGTCAGGTTGATGCCGTCGACGGTTTTGCCGCCGATCTCGTCGCCGGCCGAGGCGAGCGTCGAGAGCTGCGACCAGGACATGTGGTTGGAACCGCCCATGACTCCGCTGTTGACGAAGAATGTCGCCTGCACCGCGTGCGGCTGCAACGCTTGCTGATGGCCGAGGGTGTATTGGCTGATCGCGCCGTTGTCAAACGTGAGGGACACGACGGTCTGTGCCGCCGCGAACGTGGCCACGACGCCTGAGCCGTTCTGGCCGACCGCCTCGCAGGTCGTGACGCCGGGGCAGGCCACGCCGAACAGCTCAGCGGTCCCCGCGACCGGCTGGGCGCTGCCCGGGGTGCCGTTGGTGATCGGCGCTACCACGCCGTCTCCGGAGGAGTCGTTGCCGACCGCCTCGCAGGTGGTCGTGCCGGGGCAGGCCACGCCGAAGAAGTCCACGGACCCTGCGACCGGCTGGGCGCTGCCCGGGGCGCCGTTGGTGACCGGCACAAGGACGCCTTGGCCAGAGGAGTTACCGCCGACCACCGCGCAGGTGGCGGCGCTAGGGCAGGCCACGCCCTGCAGGTAACGTGTCCCCGCGACCGGCTGGGCGCTGCCCGGCACGCCGTTGGCGACGGGCACAAGCACGCCCTGGCCGGAGTTGCCGCCGACCGCCACGCACGTGGTGGCGTTTGTGCAGGCCACGCCGTCGAGCACGGAGGTGCCCGGCGCTGCCTGGGCGCTGCCAGGTGTGCCGTTGGTGATGGGCACCACCACACCCTGCCCGGAGGAGTTGCCGCCGACCGCCACGCAGGTGGTGGCGCTCGGGCAAGCTATGCCGAACAGGTCCACCGTCCCCGGCGCCGACTGGGCCGTGCCGGGCGCGCCGTTGGTGATGGGCACCACAATGCCGAGGCTCGTGGGGCCGTTGTCGCCGACCGCCTCGCAGGTGGTGGCGCTTGGGCAGGCCACACCGGCGAGTTCAGTGGTCCCCGGCACCGGCTGGGCGCTGCCGGGGGCGCCGTTGGTGATGGGCACCACCAGGCCCTGGCTCGAGTTCGGGTTGTCGCCGACGGCCTCGCAGGTGGTGGCGCTTGGGCAGGCAACGCCAGCCAGGTAACTGGTCCCCGGCACAGCCTGGGTGCCGGTGGCCGCCGAGGCAGACACCGCGCCCCCCAACGCAGCGGCAGCCGCCGCGGCCAGCGCGCACGCCGCGATCGCCGCCGCCGGCCGGGACCGTAGCGAGACGCACCGCCGCAGCGCAGCCTGCAGCCGTTCACAGATGCTGATCATCATCGGGCCCGCCCTTCCCCTCGCCGAGCCGCCCTTCGGCCCCCCAGGTACTCCGTATATAGACGCGCGTGCGGGTGTCGAGGGGTACGCGGCCGCTCGGGCCAGGGTCAGGTGCGTGTCACTGTTACCTGACAACGCGACAAAGCATGCTACTTAACGGCTGCCGCAAGCCGCCGTCATGATCTATGGGCGCGTGGCACCCCTGCACGTTGCACATGCCGAAGGAAGTTAGCGCTGTCGGCCACTGTGATCTGTGTGGCTTGTCTATTGTTCTGGTGTGACTCTGGCTGAAAACACCTGGGTGACGGCTGCCTTGCGGCCAGACCCCGCTCGCTCTGTCGTGGCCGTTCCCGCACCGGGGAGGGGCCCGGGATACTGGGCCGGAGCGCCGAGCGCAGCGGTATCCGGTGGGGAGATCTACTTGGCGTACCGGCTCCGGCGCCCTCTGGGTCAGGGCCGGGGATATGTCGTGGCGGTGGCCCGTTCCCTGGTTGGCGAGCGATTCGAGACCCTGACCACGATCGGCAGGGAGGAAGCGGGGGCGGAGTCGCTTGAGCGGCCCGCATTGCTGCGAACTCCCGACGGCGGTTGGCGGCTCTACCTGAGCTGCGCCACGTACGGCACGAAGCATTGGCGCGTTGAGGTAATCGAGGCGCGTGACCCGGCCAGGTTCGACATCCGGCATAGCCAGATCACACTTGCGGGCGACGCCAAGACCGGTGTGAAAGATCCTGTGATCATCTACCGGGGCGGGTTGTGGCACCTGTGGGCCGCGTGCCATCCGCTGGAAGATCCCGCCGAAGCGGACCAGATGGTCAGCGACTATGCGACCAGTGTTGACGGCCTGAAATGGACGTGGCACGGTACCGCGCTGAGCGGCCGCCCAGGACGATGGGATTCCCGGGGCGCCAGGATCACGGCGGTTCATTTCGCTGGCAGCACGGTCGTCGCCTATTACGACGGCCGCGCCAGCGCCGCGGAGAACTACGAGGAGCGGACCGGGGTCGCAGTGGGAGTCGAGCCCAGCGCGCTGACCGCGCAAGGCAGCGAACCGTTCGCCCAGGCGCCGCGCGGTGGCAGCCTGCGCTACCTCACGGCGCTGCCGCTGGGCGGCGGCCAGTGGCGCCTGTACTACGAGGTGAGCGACGCCTTTGGCGGTCATGAGCTGCGCACCGAACTGCGTGTCCCTTGATGGGCGGTTATGGGATCCGCCCCAGATAACGCGATGATTCGGGGCCGAGCCCGCCGAGCTTGCCGGGAACTAGAGCGCCCTCGGCAGGCCGTTGCGGGCCTGGGAGTGCCCGATCGGCCGGGCGCCCACCATTCCGCCTGATCGGTCTCGCGGAAGGAGCCAGTCGCCGAAGTTCTCCCCGGTGATCTTCTCCAGCAGTCTCACGTCGGCTTCGAGCCACGGGATGAGGGCTTCGCGCTGCTCCCAGCTGAGCGGCTTACGTGGGCGACTGTCTCGCTGGAGCACGCGCATCAACGGATCGGTCACAGCCGCCTCGGCCGAGCCCGGCAGGAACCTGCCCACCGCCGCCCCGATCCGAAGCGCCCTCGCGGTGGCCCGCCTGCCGACCGTGGCATGTGGGTGCGCCGTGACGTTCTCCTTGGGTACTTCACCGATTACGCCCTGCTCGACACCGAGAAATGCGCAGATCCGATTCAGCGCGGCGACGGGATCATCGAGAAGCTGACGGTAACGCAGAACCAGAACCCGCTCGCGGGGGAACGCCGTGTACAGGTGCTCGAGTTGCTCGCCGTAACGGCCGAGCCGAGTGTAATGCCAAAAGTGAGCCCAGCCAGCCTCGATCCGCGCGTCTTCCTCCGCGCACGCCTGCACCACATCGCCGATCGGTTCGAGGCCTGCCGACCACAAGTGCGTCCAGTTGGAATGGGCGCGCTCGACCGGGTCTCGCAGCACAGCGATGAGCTTCGCCGCCGGGATGCGAGCGCGGATCCGAGCCTGTGCCGCGCGGTCGTAGAGGTAGAACGGCGTCGACTCCCCGCGCAGCACTCCGGCGGGTGCCGCGTCGAACAGAGCCTCATAGTCCTCGAGCCGCCAGACGTGCTCGCGGTAGGTCCTGGTATCGCCTGGGCCGCCGCGGGTGGGCGGTGGGCCATCGGTGAGGAAGAACTTCGGCTCCTTGATCGCCGACATGAAGAGCCCGGGGTGCCGGGCTAGCGCGGCGTGCAGGGCAGTCGTGCCTGCCTTTGGCGCGCCGATCACTAGAAAGTCTGGCAGCGCCATCCCATCTCCTCGCCAGCACTCATCGCTGCCCCCCTTCGGTGCCGCCGAACCTCTCCATGCAACGGCCGGCTCGGCTCATCCGAGCGGCGCCGCGGGGTTCACGCAGGTCCCCTCCGGCCCCAGCACCGCTCGGACTTCACTTTATGAGTCGATTTACACAACAGTCCGCCGTGAGAACATGGCATGCGCAGGGTACCCGGGAGCATCGCGTCTAACCCCGTCCGCCTGGGCAGCGGGCTGGCTGGTCGGCCGGGCTGCGCCTGCGTCATCGCAGGAGCGACGTCGGCGGCGCAGGTCACGGCGAACGCGGACGCAGGCGCCTGGACGTCGGCCAAGACAAGCTCGCCGGGATCGACAAGATCGTCCCGCCACCTGCGGCGAGCTGATCACCGGCCCGCGGCGCGGTCCGGCGCGTTGGTCATTGGGTCCGCAGGGACTCCGCCCATGCGCGCGATCCGCCTGACTGTGCCGATCGTGTCGGCGTCTTCTGCGCGCTTGTCCGGCCGGTACCTGATGACCCGGGCGAACCGCAACGCCAGGCCACCCGGGTAGCGGCGGCTGGACTGCACGCCGTCGAAGGCGATCTCCACGACGAGCTCGGGCCGTACTCGAACGACCCCATAGGGCGGATGACTGTCGCCCGAACGGCCGCCCGGAGGGTCACCGAGCTCGAGCAGCCGTTCGGTCTGCCAGGCCAGGATTTCATCGGTCATACCCTTGAACGTCTTGCCGAGCATCACGTAGTCGCCAGTGGCCGGATCGCGTGCTGCCAGATGCAGGTTGGACAGCCAGCCGCGGCGCCTGCCGTGTCCCCATTCGGCGGCTATCACGACAAGGTCCAGCGTGTGCCGCGGCTTGACCTTTATCCACCCTGCGCCGCGGCGGCCCGCGGCGTACGGCGCGTCGAGCGACTTGATCAGCACTCCCTCATGGCCGCGCCCGACCGCATCGTCCATGAAGGCCTCCGCCTGCGTCTGTTCATCGGTCACGATGCGCGGGATCACTAGGCTGACCGGCACGCTGTCGGCGAGCGCCGCGAACCGGTCGGCCCCCGGTGAGTCGACCAGGTCGGCCCCGTCCAGGTGCAGGAGGTCGAAGAAGAACGCGGTGAGCGGAATCTGCCCGGCTAGCCGGGCGATATCGCTACGGGCGCCCGCGCGGCCCGCCGTGACCTGGAAGGGACGCGGTCGGCCTTCGGGGCCGAGCGCGATGACCTCGCCGTCGAGCACGACGCTTGCGGCAGGGAGCGCGGCCACCGCCGCGACGACCTCTGGCACACGGGCAGTGATGTCGTCCAGCGTGCGGGTGAACACGGCGACCTTGTCGCCGGCCTTGTGGACCTGGACTCTGACACCGTCGATCTTCCATTCCACCGCCGCGGGCCGGACCCGCGCGAGCGCGGTGCCGACGTTTTCAGCTGAGCTGGCGAGCATTGGCCGAAGTGGCCGGCCGACCTCGAGCCGGAAGCTCCGGAGCGCCGTGACGGCCAGAGCGCTTGGCGCGAGCGCGGCCGCCGCCACGGCGAGCAAGGATCCGCCGAGCATGTGCGCTCTGCGCACATGCTCGGCGGCCACTCCTGAGGCCCCGGCGACCGCCTCCACCATGACGCCTTCGAGTGCGCCCTGGCGCAGGTCGCCGGCGAGAAGCCGGATGAGGAAGGCGCGCTCGGCCTCGGTCGCGCCGGAGAACAGCGCGGCGAGCAAGCGGCGCCGCTCGGCCTGTGAGCCGCGCCCGACGGCCTTGCCGATCTTCGTGAACGCGTCGTCGACCTCGGTGAGGGTGAGCGTGGGGGCGGTGGGCGGCTTACCCGGGTTCACCGGCTCGACGGCGCTGTCAGCGCTGACCGCCGGCTCCTCGGCCCGGGCGGTGGTGACGGAGTCGGAAACCGGCCACGCCGCGTCCCCTGCGATGTCCCGCAGCGTGGCGTAGCCGACCCCGATCTGGCGCTGGCGCAGCTCACCGGACAAGAATGCGACCGCGACCGCGACCTCCGCGGGCCCCACGCGGCGGAGCAGGTCCGCGATCGTCTCGATCTTGGCGCGGCGTGACGTGGTGGCTGCCACTGCGGCCGAGGTCCGCACCACCTCATCGAGCAACACACTCGCATTGTGCCTGATGGTGCCGACATTCCGAGCACACCGAGGTGCGCCGTGCCGTGGCGGGACGGTGGGGCGGCGGGCCGTGGGGCGGCGGGACCTTTGGGGACCGCGAGGCGAAAAGACAGCCGGGCCGCGCACGACCAGCTGGCTAGGTGCGCAGGTAGGACGCGCCGTTGAGGTCGAGGATGGCACCGCTGGCCCATTCGGCCTGCGGAGACGCCAAATAGAGCACCGCCGCGGCGATCTCGTCGGGCTGGGCCACCCGGCCGAAGGGGCTCTGTGCCCGGATCTGCTCGCCAGCGGGTGCCTCGGCGAGCTGCTCGCTGGTCATGTCTGTCTCGACGTAGCCGGGCGCCACCGTGGCGACTGCGATGCCGTGACGCGCCAGGTCGCGCGCCATGGACTGGCCGAAGGCGTTCAGCCCGGCCTTGCTCGCACCGTAGGCGGGGTGGCGGGGCTCGCCGCGGAACGCGCCGCGGGAGGACACATTGATGATGCGACCGCCGCCCCCGGCGATCATGTGCCGGACGGCGCACCAGGTCACGTTGGCCGCACCGACGAGGTTGACGCCGAGGGTGGTCTGCCAGGCTGCCTGCCACTGCTCATACGACACCTGCGTAATCGGGTGCGGGGTGTACACGCCGGCGTTGTTGACGAGGACGTCAAGCCCGCCAAGCTCTGCGCAGGCCTGATCCACCATCCGGCGGGCCGCCTGCGGGTCGGTCAGATCGGCCTGCACCACGGCGTGCCCGCCGCCCGCGAGCGCGGCGAGCGCACGAGCGGCGAGCGCTGCGGAGTCACGGTGGTGGATCGCGACCCGGTCGCCCTGCTCAGCGAACGCCCGGGCGATAGCGCGGCCGATGCCGCGCGAGGCCCCGGTCACCAAGATCGCTCGTTCGCTCACCCCACCGACCTTAGCCGCGGCCATTGCGCGCCAAGCCCGCCGCCCGACGCTGCTATCCCGCTTCGAACACCAGGCCCTCCAAGGTCCCTGCCGGAGAGCCATAGCGTGGGGCGAGAAGGGCTGCGCAGCCGTTCGGGAGCTAACGGCGTGTCATGGCGGCGGACAGTCACTGTCGCGACCGCCCCGGGCGGATCATAGCCAGCCCTTCCGCTCCGCGATCTGAACCGCTTCCGCGCGGTTGCGCGCACCGTGACAGATGTCATGGGCGGCTGCACGAGGAGACGCCGCAATCCCGCCGCGCCTGGTGGGATTGCGGCGCCCTGTCTGACCTACGGTTTGGTGCGGCTGTTCGGCCCACCGCACGCTGTCTGTTTGGCGCGGTGCGGCGAGTCGGCCCGCCGCACCGCGGCCTGCTTACGACACGGGCTGCTCAGGGCGTGCGGACCTGGCCGTCGAAACCTGCCTCGGCCTCAGCGGGCGCCGAACGGGCCTCGTCGGTGACCGCAGCATCCGCGGACCCGGTGTCGCTGGCACCGGTTTGCGCCGCGCTACGGCCGCGCCGCACGACCACTGCGACGATCGCGCCGACCGTGGCCACGATAAACGCCAACCCGCCCAGTGCCTTCGGCCACCGGCGTGCCGGCTTGCCCGCCCGTGCGAGCATCTTGTCGCGGCGCATGCTCACCTCTCGCGAGGCCGCGCGCGCCCGCCTGCGCGCTCTGCGGCCGAGCTTGCGCAGCTCGCGCGGCGCGGGCTCGATCTTGTGCGCCGTTGCCTCAAGGGCAGCGGAGACCTTCGGAGCGACATTCTCCTGCACGGTCTGTGCTGCCTGCTCGATCCGCGGCGCCGCCCACTCACGCGCGCCGTGAATCGTCCGGGCCGCGTTTTCACGCGCGCTCTTGGCTGCCGGCCCGATCTGTTGCGCGGTCTGAATGGCGCGCTCGCGCGCGGCCGATGCGGCGCTGGCCGACCGCTTCCTGCTGATGAGCGACACGTCAACCTCCCGAGGTTGGCTCCATCGGTCAGAATTCCCGCCACGGATGGCAACAAATCCTGCCGTGCCCGTGGCGCTCTGCCTGACATCACGGTGAGTACCCGTATCTGAACGGCTAACGCATGCTGTCACAACATAGCGAGCCACGGGGACATGGCAGGATGCCAGGCATGGCCAACACACTCTCAGCGACGCTGCAGACGAACCATGGCGCGATCGTGGTCCGGCTGTTCCCCGACCACGCTCCCAAGACGGTGCGCAACTTCACCGAGCTTGCCGAGGGGCAGCGCGAATGGACAAACCCGAACAACGGCAGAAAGACGGCTGCCAGGCTCTACGACGGAACGGTCTTCCACCGGGTGATCTCAAATTTCATGATCCAAGGGGGCGACCCGCTGGGCACAGGGACCGGTGGACCCGGCTACCGCTTCGCGGATGAGATTCACCCAGATCTCGCCTTCGACAAGCCGTACCTACTCGCGATGGCGAACGCGGGGCCAGGGACCAACGGCTCGCAGTTCTTTATCACCGTGACGCCGACTCCCTGGCTCAACGGAAAGCACACCATCTTCGGTGAGGTGGTCGAGGGCAACGAGGTCGTGGACCGGATCAGCCAGGTGAAGACCGGACGCCAAGATCGTCCTGTGGAGGATGTGGTGCTCCAGTCGGTTACCGTTGACCGTGGCCCAAGCGCAACCACCGGATAGCAATGTGAACCTTCCCGGCACCCAAGGCGAGCCCACCGACGGCTCGCCCGTGCCGACATGTTTCCGGCACCCGGGTCGTGAGACCTACGTCTCATGCGTTCGGTGCGGTCGGCACGCGTGCCCGGACTGCCTTCGCGCGGCGCCGGTCGGGCAACAGTGCGTTGAGTGCGTGCGCGAAGGCAGCCGCGACGCACCGAGGGCGCGAACCGTTTTCGGTGGCAGGATCGCTGTTGGCGCCCGCGTCACCTGGCTACTTGTCGCCGTTGACGTCATCATCTTCCTCGCCGAGCTCGCCGACCGGAAGATCATCGACAACTTCGCGATGATCGCGAAGTTCCGCGATCCAGCGCTGAACTTCCAGCCGGCCGGGGTGGCGAATGGCGAGTGGTACCGGCTGATAACCTCCGCCTTCCTGCACTCGACGAGCCCGCTGCACATCCTGTTCAACATGTGGGCGCTCGTGGTGATCGGCCCGTCACTCGAACAGGCGCTCGGCCGTCTGCGATTTATCGCTGTGTACCTGATGAGCGCGCTCGGCGGTTCGGTTCTCTTCTACCTCGTCGGCCCGCCGACCGAGGCCGCGCTCGGCGCGTCGGGCGCCATATTCGGGCTGTTCGGGGCGTGGTTCATCGTCGCCAGGCGGCTGCGGCTTGACGCGCGCGGCATTGTGGTGCTGATAGCCGTCAACTTGGTGATCAGCTTCACGATCCCCTTCATCGCGTGGCAGGCACATGTCGGCGGCCTGATCACGGGCGCCGCGCTGACGGCTGCCTACGCCTATGCTCCGCGTGATCGGCGGCTGCCTGTGCAGGCAGGCGCCACCATCGTGATACTGGCCGTGCTGATCTTGGCCACGGTTGTCCGCACCCACCAACTGGTGGCCTGACCGTCCACATGCTCGCCTGACCGTCCAAGTGCTGGCCTGACCGTCTACCGCGCGCGGCTTCGCCGCCGGGAACTGCCGCGCGCTTCCCACAGCCTGTGGATACCGCTCAGCTGTGCGCGCAGCGAACATGATGGGTTATCCACAGACTGTGGACCGATGTGTGGACTAAATTACACATATGTAAGCCATCCGCCCGTGGGCGGTTGCGCGTGACCCTGCGCGGTGGCGAAGGACCGGCTGCGCGGCGGCGAATGACCGCATGCGCGGTGGCGAACGGGAGCAGGCGCGGTTCAGCGCCAGCGAGTGGACAGCGCCACGCCGCCGATGATGAAGCTGAAGCCAACGAGCAAGTTCCAGTTGCCGAAGGCGCTCATCACCGGCAGACCGCCGCTGGACACATAGAACACAGCAATCCAGGCAAGGCCGAAGATCAGGCAGAACACCATGACAGGCACCAGCCAGCGGGGGCTGACCTTGGCCTTGGCTGACCTTGGCGGCGGTGTGTAGACCGCCTTCTTACGTACGCGGGACTTGGGCACGGTCGTCTCCTGGTTGGGTCCTGTCGTTAGCGTAGTTGCTGGTGCTCGGCGAGCGGGATCGGATGATGCGGGAGACCGGTTCCCTGCCGCGCCGCTCTCTGGCTGCGACGGGTACTGTACGCTGTGTAAGCGCCATCAGCGGGCGGGGAACCCCTAAATCGCTGCGTGCTGGCCCGGCGACGTCGCAGCAAACCGGTGGTCTTTCTACAGTGAGAAGCTTCCTTCGGGTCTTCGGTGAGCTGTGCCTCACCCTGGGCGTCGTCGTGCTGCTGTTCGCCGCCTACCTAGTCTGGGGAACCAGCTTGCAGACGAGCAGGGCACAGCACGCCTTCGCCAGCGAACTCAACAGGCAGTGGCGTGGACTCGCCAGCCAGGGCCACAGCCGTAGGCCGTTGCGCGATCCCATTCACCTCGTGCTTGGGAAGCCGTTCGCGTTCATCGAGATCCCGCGGTTCGGGAGGCACTGGCGTTTCGCGATCGTGGAAGGCACCGGGCTTGCGCAGCTTGCGCTTGGGCCCGGCCATGTGCGGGGGACATCGTTGCCCGGTCGGCTGGGCAACTTCGCGGTCGCCGGCCACCGGGTGACCGCAGGCAATCCCTTCTATCACCTGCCCGATCTCACTGCTGGCGACCTCGTGATCATCGACACGCGGGTCAACCGCTATGTGTACCGGGTTACCAGGAAGCGCGAGGTGCTCCCGACGGATGTGGGCGTGCTTGATCCGGTGCCCGGGCATCCGCACGCGCGCGCTCACCAGCGGATGATCACACTCGTCACCTGCGACCCGCCATGGACGGGGACTCACCGGATCATCGTGTTCGGCAGGCTGGCCACGGCGGCGCCTCGGCCCGGACGAGGGGCCTGAACGTGTACGGATGGCTGTGGCGGCAGCTGCCCGGTGGCGCGGGCGGCAAGCTTGTTTCGCTGGTAGTGATCGTGGCGCTCGTAACGTCCGCGCTGTGGTTCCTTGTGTTCCCGTGGGCCATGTTGCACCTGCCCATCGACCGCGTCGGCGTGGCGGGATGAGCCGCCGCGGGCGGCAAGCATGAGCCGGTCGCGGGCGGCAGGATGAGGCGGCCGCGCGGGCCAGCCAGGCCCTGCGCGCAGCACGAGGCACCGCACCTGGCAAGAGGTGCTCCGGCGGCACTCGGCTAGCCGTGCTTCGTCGGTGTCGCTGTCGGCGTGGGCGTCGGTGTGGTGCTTGGCGAGGTGCTCACGGTGGGCGGCTGTACATAGATCTTTACCGTGCTGCCCTTCGCCGCGGTGGCGTTGGCCGACGGTTGCTGCTGCCAGACGGCGTTGTCCTCTGTGCCATTGGGCCCGGGCAACTGCTCTATCTTCACGTCAAAGCCGTCGCCTTCCAGGACCGCCTTCGCGCTTGATTCTTGAAGGCCCACCACGTTGGGCACCTTCGTGCCACCGGCCGAGACATAGAGCGTGACGGTGCTGCCCGGATTAACCGTTTTGCCACCGGTCGGGCTCTGCTTCACGACCGTGCCCGCAGCCGCTGTCGATGCCGAGTCGGTCTTGATGACCGGGTTGAGGTTCAGGTTCGTCAGCTTGGTCTGCGCAGCGTTCTCATCCTCGCCGACCACGTTCGGCACGGTGACCTGCTGCTGGCCGGACGACACGTAGACCTTGACCGTGGAGTCGGCCGGCAGCATCGTCCCCCACGAAGGGTCGGTGCTGATGACGTGGTTCTTCGGAAAAGTTTGCGACGTCTGGTCAATGCGCTGCGGCTGCAAGTTCGCATCCATGATCTTTTGTGCTGCCGCCTTGTATGTGAGGTCGGTGACCTGGGGGACCGCGTATGTCTTGCCACCGCCCCCGCCAAGCACGAAATACGCGACGGCGATGATCGCGGCTAGCACGATCGCGCCGAACAGAACCCACAGCCACGCCCGGCGGCGCCCTCCGCCTGGCGGTTCCTGACCGGGCCCATACTCATAACCCGGGATCGCCGCGGTCGGCGGCGCCACCATCGTCGGGCCACCCATGCGGCGAGTGCGCTGAAGCATTTCTGTCGCCGGGGCGGAAACGGGCATACCCGACATCACACGCTGGATGTCGGCGCGCATCTCGGCGGCGTTCTGGTAGCGGTCGGCGGGCGCCTTCGCCATGGCCTTGAGCACGATCGCGTCGGCCCAGCGCGGGATCTCCGGATCGACCTGCGACGGCGGGATGGGGTTCTCACGGACATGCTGGTAGGCGATGGCGACCGGCGAGTCGCCACTGAACGGGGGCCGACCGGTCAGCAGCTCATACAGCAGGCACCCGGTGGAGTACAGGTCGCTGCGCGCATCGACCCGCTCGCCGCGGGCCTGCTCTGGTGACAGGTACTGCGCCGTGCCGATCACCTGCGCCGTTTGCGTCATCGTGACCTGGCTGTCGGACATCGCGCGGGCGATACCGAAATCCATGACCTTGACGTCGCCGGCGCGGGTGAGCATGACATTGGCCGGCTTGATATCGCGATGAACGATGCCGTTGCGGTGGCTGTAGTCCAAGGCGCGCAGGACGCCGTCGACGATCTCGAGCGCACGCTCAGGCAGCAGCCGCCTGTCGTCACGCATCAGGTCACGCAGCGTTCGGCCGTCCACGTACTCCATGACGATGTAGGGCACGGTCATGCTGGTGGCCATGTCCTCGCCCGTGTCGTACACGGCGATGATCGACGGGTGGTTGAGCGAGGCGGCCGACTGCGCCTCACGGCGGAAGCGTGCCTGAAATGTCTGGTCACGTGCCAGGTCGTCGCGGAGGGTCTTGACGGCGACAATGCGGTCCAACCGGAGGTCACGCGCGCGGTAGACCTCGGCCATGCCGCCACGCCCGACCACCCCGTCGAGTTCGTAACGGCCCCCGAGGAGCCGAGGCTGAGTCATGTCTCGCACTATTCTCTACCGTCCTGCGTCTCAGTGTCTGTTCTCGGTGGCCCTGATATGGCTCGCGTCTTGGCGGGCCGCGCCCGCCAAGACCGGTCCCGGCTGCACGCGTGACTGCGTTCTTGGGCCTGGCGCCGCTTCACCGGGCGTCCGCCGGCGCTCTGGATCAGCTGTCATGCACGCCTTGGAGCCGCGGCCCTGCCAGCCGCCCGGTCCCCCGCAGACGAGAACGACCCGCTCGCTGATCGAACCGGGGATCCGAAACAGATATCCAGTCATCCGTGTGGTCAGGTTGTCACCGTGAGCCTACGGGGTCGGCTGCATCGGTGGGGTCGGTGTGGTCGAGGAAGGTGAGGGCGGTGTTGGAGTGGGCGACTCCGTTTCTGTGGTTGTCGGTGAGGAGGTGGGGCTCGCGGACGGGCTCGTGCTCACCGACATGGTCGGGCTCGGCGACACCGGCGCCGGGTTCGCCGGGATCACGACGGGCACCGTTGGGCTCGGCCTCGGCGTGGCGCGGTGACTCGAGGTGCTGTGCGCGGTCGGGGTCGCAGACGGCGTGCCGGTGGATCCGCCGGCGATTCTGGCGTGGTGGTTGCTGACCATCAAAGCCGTTGTCACGCCGCCCAGCGACAGGACGATGACCACGCTCAATCCCGCCACCGCAAGGGTGCGCCGCTTGGCGGACAGGCGCCGGCGCCGCGTGAGCCGTTCGGAAGCGTTGACAGCGAGCCGCGTCGTATCACCGTCCTGAGGCCGGGGGGTGGTCGGCGGGCCCTCTGAGAACCATGCGCCCGGTTCGTTGGATGCGACGTCAGCGAGGGCGGGCTCGGGTGCGGAACCCAGCGTGTCGCGAAGCGCGCTGGCGCGGTCGGCGACGGCGCGGGCGCTGGCTGGCCGATCCTCCGGCCGCTTGGCGAGCATCCGCATCACCATCTCGCTCACCGGCGTGGGCACGTCCTGCGGCAGCGGCGGTGGCGCGTCGCGGACGTGGGCGAGCGCGACCGCGATGAGAGCGTCGGCGGCGAAGGGTGGCTTTCCCGCGAGGCACTCGTAGGCGACCACGCCCAGCGAGTAGATGTCCGACGCGTGGGTCACCCGCAGCCCGCTCGCCTGCTCGGGTGAAACATACTGCGCTGTGCCCATCACCATCCCGGTCTGCGTCAGGTGACCGGCCTGCGCCGCCTGCGCGGCCCTGGCGATGCCGAAGTCGGTGATCTTGACCCGGCCGTCGGAAGTGACCAGCAGGTTTCCCGGTTTGATGTCACGGTGCACGATGCCGGCCACATGCGCCGCCTGCAGGGCGTTGGCGGCCTGCGCGACGATGTCCAGCGTTACCCCGGTGGACAACCGGCCGACGCGGGCGAGGATGGCGGAAAGTGGCTCGCCAGGCACGAGCTCCATGACGAGGTAAGCGCCGCTGCCGGCGCCTGCGCTGCCGTGGGCTCGCTGCTCGCCGTAGTCGAAGACCTGCGCGATGCCCGGATGGGAGAGCGCGGCCGCATACCGAGCTTCGGCGCGGAACCGTGACGCAAGCGCCTGATCGCCAACGAAGGCGTGCCTGAGCAGCTTGACCGCCACCGGTCGGCCAAGCACCTCGTCGGTCGCGCGCCAGACCTCGCCCATGCCACCGGCGGCTATCCGCTGCTCGAGCCGGTACCTGCCGCTGAGCTGGGCGCCCGCGCTGCCACCTCGCTTGGCGCCCGCTCCGCGGCCGTGGTGCGTGCTGTCGTCCGGGTCGGCCGGAGGGTAGTTGGCGTCCGGGCCGGCCGCGGGGAGGTCGGTGTCCGGGCCAGCGTCCGGGTCGGCCGGTGGGTCGGCGTCTTGGTGGGCCGGTGGGTCGGATGAAGGGCCGGGGTCCGGGCCGGCGAGAAGAACGGGGCCGCCAGAACCGTCCAAGTCCTGATCTGCTGAGCCAGCCGGGCCGGGACCCGCTGAGCTTGCGGAACCGGGAACCCTTGAGCGGGCCGCACCGGCACCAAGCAGGTCCCGTTCGGCACCGGTTGTGGACGCGCGTGTATCGAGCACGCCGGACATGTCAGGTTCGACGTGAGGTCCCCTCAATGGACCGCTTCCGCTCATTGCTGCCCCAGATACGCCTTGATCACCGCCACGGCGATGGGTGCGGCCGCGTCGGCGCCCTCACCGCCCCCTCTCACCACGACGCCGATCGCGATCTGCTGGTTGCCAGACTGCGCGAAACAGGTGAAGACCGCGTCGTCAAGACCCGTGTTGTTGATGCCGTTTTGTGCCGTGCCCGTCTTCGCGAACACCTGGATGCCCTGAGCCTGCAGGTCGGCCGTCGCGGCGTGCGCGGTACCAGCCGGGTTCTGGGTGACCTGGAGCATCATCGACTTGACCTGGTCGGCCACGCTGGGGGTTACCGCCTGGCTCAGCACCTGCTGCTTTGTCGCCTCGACGCTGGACAGATCCTGCGCCTCCACCTTCTGCACGAGGTAGGGCTTCATGAGCGCGCCGCCGTTGGCGATCGCGGCGGAAAACATCGCCTCCTGCAGTGGCGACACGGTGTCGTCGAACTGGCCGATGGCGGTCATCGCGACCTGAGCCCGGTCAGTCAAGAGCGGCACGGTGCTCACGCCGCGGACTGGCACCGGGATCGTGAGGTTCGGGTCGTTCATGCCGAACTTGTTCGCCTGATCATGCAGCGCCTTGCCGCCGATCTTCATGCCTAGCTGGCCAAAGACGGTGTTGCACGAGACGGTGAACGCGTAGGTGATCTGCACATGCCCGCTGCCACAAGGAAGATGGTCGAAGTTGATCAGCGTTGTCGTGCTGCCGGGAAGCCTGAGATCTGTCGGCGCGTTCACCTCCATCTGCGGGCTGTACCTGCCCGAAGAGAACAGCGTCGAGCTCGTCACGACCTTGAAGGTGGAGCCTGGCGGGTAGGTCTCGTCGATCGCTCGGTTGAGCAGCGGCTGAGTGTGATCGTTGCGGTAGGCCTTGTCGATCTTGTCAAGCTTGGTGCCGCTGAACGTGGTGTATCTGTTCGGGTTGAAGGTGGGCGAGGACGCCATCCCGAGGATCGCGCCGCTGCTCGGGTCGAGGGCAACGAGGCCACCGGATTTGCCGCTGGCCATCAGGGCGTTGTAGGCGGCCTGCTGCACCTTCGGCTCGACCGTTGTCACGACCTGTGCGCCCTGCGGCTTCTTGCCCGTGATCATGTCCACGAAGTTGCGGACGAACAGCTTGGGGTCGTTGCCCGAAAGCAGCTTGTCCTCAGCGAGTTCGAGCCCGCTCGCGCCGAAGATGGAGTCATAGCCGGTGACGGTGGCGTACAACGGGCCGTGCGGGTAGCGCCGCTGGAATTTGAAGACGCTGTTCTCGCGCGCCACGGATTTGGCCAAGACCGTGCCATCGGCCGCCACGATCTGCCCGCGCTGCTGCTGGAACTGCTGCTCGAACGCGCGAACATTGGACGGCTTGTTCGTGAGGCTGTCAGCCTGGAAGCCTTGCAGGTAGTTCACGTTAATCAGCAGGACGACGAACATCAGCAGGGCGGCGATGGAGATGCGGCGCAGGGCGCGGTTCACTGCACCCTCACCACCTGGGTCATCCCCTCCTCCTGGATCGGCTGCGGCGCCGGGCGGCGCGCACTGTCGCTGACCCGCATCAGCAGGGCGATCAGCATCCAGCTCGCGACGAGCGAAGAGCCGCCTTGGGAGAGGAAAGGCGTGGTTATTCCGGTCAGCGGAATGAGCCGGGTGACCCCGCCGACGATGACGAACACCTGAAGGCCAAGCACGAATGACAGGCCACCAGCGAACAGTTTCGAGAACGGGTCCCGCACGGTGAGCGCGGCGCGCAGCCCGCGCTGCACGATCAGCCCGTAGATGAGCAAAATCGCCATCAGGCCGGTGAGGCCCAGTTCCTCGCCGAACGAGGACACGATGAAGTCGCTTTGCGCGAGTGGTGTCACATACGGCTGGCCCTGGCCCAAGCCGCGGCCGAAAACCCCGCCAGAACCCATGCCGTAGACGCCCTGAGCGAGCTGGTACGAAGGTGCGCAGTTGGACTGGGCCGTCGGGTTGCAGTTGATGTTCGCGGTGGAGAAGGTGTGCAGCCAGATGTCGAAGCGCTGGCCCACATGGCTGAACAGGCCGGCGGTGACAAGCACGCCGAACAGGAACAGGGCAATGCCGATAAGCAGCCAGGAGGTGCGCTGGGTGGCGATGTAAAGCATGGCCACAAACAGCCCGAAGAACATCGCGGAGGTGCCGACATCGGACTCGAATATGAGGATCATCAGGCTGGCCGCCCAGGCGACGAGCACAGGACCGAGGTCGCGCCCGCGCGGTAGGTCGACGCCAAGGAAGTGGCGGCCGGCCAGCGCAAGCACGTCGCGCTTCACCACCAGGTAGCCGGCGAAGAACGCGGCGAGCAGCAGCTTCGCGAACTCACCAGGCTGCAGCGAGAACCCGCCGATCAAGATCCATACCTTGGCGCCGTTGATCGCGCTCATCGAGCTTGGCAGCAGGGCCGGAATGGCGAGAAGGACCAGGCCGATGATGCCGAGCGTGTAGGTATAGCGCTGCAGGACCCGCACCTCGCGGATGAGTACGAGCACGGCAACGAACGCCGCGATGCCGACCGCGCTCCACAGGAGCTGGGTGTTGGTGGCAGAGGAGCCCATCGTGTTGCCCGGCGTCAGGTGCGCCTGACTGGCTAGCTGGAGGCGGTGGATCATCACCAGCCCGAGGCCGTTCAACATCGCCGCGAGCGGCAGCATGAGCGGGTCGGCCCAGGGCGCGAGCCTTCGCACGGCCAGGTGAGCCGTCAGCACCAACCCGCCGAACGCAAGGCCGTAGCCGAACGCGCTGGACGGGAGCTTGCCGTTGACGCCGAAGCCGACGTCGGCGTAGGCGAAGACGGTGGCGGCGACGGCGAATGCGAGCATGGTCAGCTCGGTGCGGCGCCGCTTGGGTGGCATCGCGACGGGGGCGACCGTGCTGCCGCTCGGCGCCGCCGCGGCGCTCACGTGCCCGCCCCAGCGCTCGCTGTCGTACCAGTGCTCGGTTGGGCGCTCGCGGCAGGCGGCGGGCAGTTCGGCGGAACCGTCGGCCGCGGGGGCTTCGGCTTCGGCTTGTGCCCCCTTGCCGGCTTGGGCCAGTGCGCGACCTCGTACTGCCAGTGCGCGAGCTTTGCCTGCGCGGTCCGGCAGGCGCGCACCTCCTTGTCGACGGTCGCCACGATGCGCTGCGCGTCAGCCAGGCCGTTCGCTGTGATCGCCGCGTTGATGCGGGTGCGGTCATCGGCCGGAACCGCGGTGAGCGGAATGCCAGTGCGGCGGTAGACCGACGACAGGCTGAGACCGGCGACCTTCTCGTTGATACCGCGGAAGATCGCGACCTGACCGCCCTCGGCCGCCACGAAGTACTGGCTTTGCGAATACTTCCAAGCCGCGAACCCGCCGCCACCGATGACCGCGAGCAACACGATGAGGATGCTGGTGACGATGGGCCAGCGTCTGCGTGACCGAAGCCCGCCGCCGGTCTCGTCGTCGTCATCCGCCGTGGCCAGGCCGGCCGCGTCGGCCACGGTGGCGTAACCTTCGCTGCCGTTGGCGGAGTCCGTCGGATCGAGGTCGGTGACAGCCGGCTGTGGGGCTGTGCGGGTGAGTGCGTTGGCGCGTCCAGCAGGGGTGTCCGGCCGTGGCATCGGCTGCGTCGCGAGGCTTCTCCCGTTCGACGCGGCGCCGGCGAGGACCGGTATGGCCGTGCGCTTGGCCGACGCGCTGTCCACCACGTCGGCGACGATGCACGTGATGTTGTCGGGGCCGCCGCCGCGGTTGGCGAGTTCCACCAGCTTGAACACGGCTTGGTCGGGCTCGGTGACGGTGCTGAGCGTCTCGTGCAGGGTGTCAGCGCTCACCACCCCCGACAGCCCATCGGAGCAGAGCAGGTAACGGTCGCCGAGCCTCGCCTCGCGAAGCGAGAGATCAGGCTCGGCGTCGCCCCTGCCATCGAGCGCGCGCAGAATCAGGGACCGCTGCGGGTGCGTGGCTGCCTCGTCTGGACTGATGCGGCCCTCGTCTTGCAGCTTCTGTACCAGGGTGTGGTCGTGTGTGATCTGGAACAGCTCGCCGCCGCGCAGCAAATAGGCGCGTGAATCGCCGATGTGGCAGAGCGCGAGGCGAGGCGGCGACCACAGCATGGCGACCAGCGTTGTGCCCATTCCCTCCAGGGCAGGGTTGGCGAGCACCATGTCGTGCAGGGTCTTGTTCGCGTTGCGCACCGCGGTGCCGAGTGCGTCCATGAGGTCGGTGCTCGGCAGGTCGTCGTCGAGGTGCGCCAGCGCCGAGATCGCTACCGCGCTTGCCACCTCGCCGGCCGCGTGGCCGCCCATGCCGTCCGCGACCGCGAGCAGGCGCGGGCCCGCGTATGCCGCGTCCTCGTTCCCCTCTCGGAGAAGCCCGACGTCGGAGCGCACCGCGTATCGGAGTGAGAGTGTCATCTGCGCAGTTCCAGAACCGTCTTGCCGATCCGGATCGGCACGCCGACCGGCACGGGAGTCGGCCGGGTCACCTTTTGACGGTCGAGATAGGTTCCGTTGGTCGAACCGAGGTCTTCAACGATCCACTGGCCGTCTTGTGGGTAGAGCCGGGCATGTCGGCTCGAAGCGTAGTCATCGTTGAGCACCAACGTGGCGTCATTGGCCCGACCGAGAGTGATTTGTTGATCGTTCAGGCCGAGCGTGGTGCCGGCCAGCGGGCCGCGGGTGATCACTACGCGCCCGGGGGTCCCCCGCTTGCCCCGCGTTTGCTTGGTCGGCCGCTGAACCTGGCGCTGCCTTGCTGCTTTGCGCGGCCGGGACGACGGCCCGAACATATCGGTCCGCACCACCCCGACGGCGGCGATCACAAAGAGCCAGAGGACGGCAAGAAACGCCAGCCGGATGAGGGTGAGGGTGAGCTCGTTCATCGGGCGATGCTTTCCTTGCTTCTGGCTGGCGTACGTGGGCCCTCTGTGGGATGGGTTAACGGGTGGCTATGGCTCGCCGGCACGAAACGTTAGCGTGGTCCGGCCAATCGTCACCCGCGATCCGTCGGACAGCGGCGCGCGCCTGATCGGCTGGCCGTTGACGAACGTGCCGTTGGTGGACCCGAGATCGACCACGACCACGTCGCTGTCCTCGACGCGCAACTCCGCGTGGTGGCGCGACACGCCAGGGTCAACCAAGCGTAGGTCGCAGTCGGTGCCCCTGCCAAGCAGTGTGACGGGCGTCGTCAGTTCATACGTGCGCTGGTCGGGGCCGTGCGGGTTGCCATCGGGCGACACGCCGCTGCTGGAGACGACCAGCCGTGGGCGGCCAGCGAAACTGCCAGGTGGCCGCGGCAGGTCACTCGCCGGCTGGCGGATCTCGCCGCCCTCGACAGTGGACCCGCGGATCACGCCCGAACGGATGCGGAAGGTGCCCGTGGTCAGGTCGGGTACTCCCTGGAATCGCATGCGGACCGGGCCGACGAATGAATAACCCTGCTCTTTGGCATAGTCGCGCGCCAGGTTAGCAAGCTCGACGCCAAGACTGCCCGCGTACACGGCCAGTCGCTCATTGTCGGGTTCGGCGAGCTCGACCACGAAGTCGTTCGGGACCAAGGTCCGGCCCTGCGCGACGATGGCGGCTCGGTCGTCCATCTCACGCTGGACGGCGCTGGCGATCTCGACCGGTTGCAACTCCGACTTGAAGGCACGCGCAAACGCGCCCTCGACCAAGCCCTCTAGGCGGCGCTCGAAGCGCTGCAGCACTCCCAACGAGGCACCTCCCTCCCTCTACGCATACGATCGTATCGGCGGCGGTGACTTGCTTGCGGCGTGCTAACCTTGCTCACTGCCCGGGCGGGTGGCGGAATGGCAGACGCGCACGGTTCAGGTCCGTGTGTCCGCAAGGACGTGAGGGTTCAAATCCCTCCTCGCCCACGCTGTTCGCCGACGTGCCGTCGGCTTCCCCGCGCCTTCGTGTTCAGCCGGGGGGACGACCCCCCGGCTGCTGCCGCACGGTTGCGACCTGCCGGAACCCCCCGTCTGCTGACGCGCGGTGGCGACCCGCCAGGTTCTGCGTCTCGGCACGGCAATGCTAAAGGCCCGGGCTTCTACTTAACGGCTGCCGCTCGGCGAACCTCGGCTCATAGGTGACACATCCAGGCGCGAATCTGGCCGGTAGATCCACCCCGGCTCGTCAGGCAGACTTTGTACATGCCGGAACTGCCGGAAGTGGAAGCGCTCGCGAACTTCCTGCGCGAGCACGCGGTCGGCCATACCGTGGCCCGCGCCGACGTGGCCGCGATCTCGGTGCTCAAGACCTATGACCCGCCACTCACCGCGCTCGCGGGCCTCGCGGTCAGCGGGGTGGCGAGGCACGGCAAGTTCCTGGACATCTCATGCGGAGACGCGCCGTCGCTGCACTTGGTGACCCACCTGGCGCGGGCGGGCTGGCTGCGCTGGCGGGAAGCCATGCCGGCCGCCGCGCCGCGTCCAGGCAAGAGCCCGCTCGCCTTCCGCCTCCAGCTTGACGACGGGTCGGGCTTCGACCTGACCGAGGCAGGCACCCAAAAACGCCTTGCCGTGTACCTGGTGCGCGATCCGGCAGACGTGCCCGGGGTCGCCGCCCTTGGCCCTGACCCGCTGGCTGCCGCGTTCGACGTCGCCGCGCTCGCCGCGATGCTGAGTGGCCGCAGGACTCAGATCAAGGGGGTACTTCGCGATCAGAGCGTCATCGCGGGGATCGGAAACGCTTACTCAGACGAGGCCCTGCATGCCGCGAAGATGTCACCGTTCAGGCTTGCCGCGAGCCTGAACGCCGACGAGGTGGCCACGTTGCACGCGGCGATTGTGACCACGCTCCGCGACGCGGTGGACCGCTCAGCGGGTCAGGCGGCCCGAGACCTGAAGGCCGAGAAGAAGACCGGCCTGCGCGTGCATGGGCGCGCGGGTCAGGCCTGCCCCGTCTGCGGCGACACCATCAGGGAAGTGTCCTTCGCCGACTCCGCGTTGCAGTACTGCCCGACCTGTCAAACCGGCGGCAAGCCGCTCGCCGATCGCAGGCTGTCGCGCCTGCTCAAATAGCCTGGCCGTGTACCGCGTCAGCCTCCGCCGCCCGGGGGCGTCGCGTACGGCCCGAACACCGCGGCGATGCGGCGCCAACGCTGGGTCTGGCAGCCGTCTACGCGGGAAAAGGCCGCGTGCACGCGGCTGCCGTGCCACCTGCCCGTGATGCTCGCGGTCTGCGGCCCGCTGTAGATCATCGGGCACATCATGCCCCGGCTGACCGGCGCGAACGGATCCTTCACCCGGCTGAGTGCGGCACACGCGGCGGCGCGGCCAGGAAGGCTGCCGCCTACCGGGCCGCAGGTGAGCGTCCAGTGCCGCACGGTCGCGTGCGGACCAGGACGCACGTTGATCGTCAGCGACGCCGAAGGCTGCGACGCACTGTGGCTCGCGCCGCCGTCGGCGGGCTGCGATCCGCATGCCGCGACGAGCGCGAGCACGACCACCGCAGCCGCCGCGGCACCGGCGGCCGGTGCCGTCGAGATCTTCATGAATCTTGGACGCCTCCCAGCTATCCGTCGGTTCCACCCCGCTCACCGACCCGGCCGCCGCCTTGCCTCCGACCCGGCCCCTGCCCCCCGCCCCGGGCTGGCGGCGCAGGTGGGTGTGAGGATACAGGTGGGTGTGAGGATAGATGTGTCATGGGTCTGACCGCCGAACTGGCTGGAATCGTTGGCGACCGCCATGTGCTCACCGGCGAAGACGTCATCGCGGGGCACCTCACCGACTGGACCCGGCGTTTCCGCGGCGCGGCGTCGTGCGTGGTGCGGCCGGGCTCGGCCGCTGAGGTCGCTCAGATAGTGCGCTCCTGCGCGCGCCACGGCGCGGCGATCGTGCCGCAAGGCGGAAACACCAGCCTGGTGGGCGGCGCCGTGCCGAGCGGCGCGGGATCGGCCGGCCCCAACGTCCCGGCGATCGTGCTCAGCATGCGGCGGATGCGAAGGCTCGACCCGGTCGACGTGCTGGCCGGGCAGGTCACAGCAGGAGCCGGCGTGACGATCGCGGAGCTGGACGGCCACGCGCGTTCGGCCGGGCTCAGCTACGGTGTGGACCTTGCCTCGCGTGAGTCCGCGACAGTTGGCGGCACGATCGCCACCAACGCGGGCGGCGTGCATACCGTCCGTTATGGGTTCACCCGTGCCCAGTTGCTGGGCGTCGAAGCGGTGCTCGCCGATGGCAGCGTCATTTCCAGGCTGACCGGCCTCGCGGCGGACAACGCCGGGTATGACCTCGCTGGCTTGCTCGCAGGCAGCGAGGGGACGCTGGGCGTGATCACCGCCGCCCGGCTGCGGCTCTGGCCGCAGGAGGCGACGCTCACCACGGTGCTCGCCGGGGTCGACGGCATCGGCGCGGCGACCGAGTTGTTCACCCAGATCCGGGCGCGCGCGGAACGCGTGCAGGCGGCGGAGTACTTTGAGGCGGACGGGGTGGCGCTTGTGCGCAGGCTCACCGGGTTGCCGTTGCCGATGGGCCGCGAACATCCCGCGTATCTGCTCGCGGAAGTTGCCGGCTCAGACTCGACAGAAAGGCTCGCGCAGCTCACCCAGCTCAGCGACGCCGCGGTGGCCACCGATCCGGCAGGCCGCGCACGGTTGTGGGCGTATAGGGAACAGCACACCGAGGCGATCAGCGCCGTCGGCATTCCGCACAAGCTGGATGTGGCCGTGCCTGTGGCTGAGCTCAGCGCATTTCGCGGCGAACTGAACCGCGTACTTGCCGACCACCAGACGATCGTGTTCGGGCACGTCGGCGCGGGCAACGTGCACGTCAACGTGCTCGGCCCGAGCCCCGACGATGACCACGTGGACGAGCAGGTGCTGCGGCTGGCGTCGGCGTACGGCGGCTCGGTGTCGGCTGAACACGGGATTGGCCGGGCCAAGGTCCGCTGGCTTGGCCTGAGCCGGTCGGCCGAGGAGATCGCGGCCATGCGCGCGGTGAAGTCCGCACTTGACCCAATGGGCCTGCTCAACCCGGGCGTGCTGTTCTGATCCGGCCTCGGAGCCCTCCGCCCGATGGCAACATGGCGTCGTGGAGCCAGATCGTGCCGAGGCGCAGTGCGCGCCGGACAGGGCACTGACGGCTGCCCCGATGCGGCTGCGGCGGCAGGACCGGGTGGACGCGACGGCCCGCGCGGTCATCGAGCACGCCGCCGACGCGATCATCGCCTTCGATACCGACCGGACCGTGCTGCTGTGGAACCCCGCCGCCGAGCGCATGTTCGGCTGGGCCGCCGCCGAGGTCGTGGGACGCGATCCGCAGATCATCCCGGAGGAGCTGAGGGCCGAGCACAACGGCGTGCTTGACCGGGTGCGCAGCGGCGGCCAGATCTCGTTCGCCACCCGCCGCATGCGCCGCGACGGTGGTGTGCTTGAGGTGCGCATTGACACAAGCGCTTTGCGCGACGCGGTCGGCGAGGTCATCGGCTGGGTGAACGTCTGTCACCGGGTCGGCCAGGACGACGCCGCCCGGCACCACATGGCCCAGCGCGCCCGGGTCGTTCGCCGCCTCGGCGATGTGGTCGCCGACATGACCGCGCAACGTGACCTGGAGTCGGTGCTTGACCGCATCGCGGCCAGCCTGCGGGAGCTCACCGGCGCTGACGCGGGCGGCTTTGTGCTGATCGAAGATGGTCGGCTTCGCCTCGTGAGCATGGACGGGCTGCCAGCGAGCCTTCGCGGCCGTAGCGCGGCGCTGCCAGGCAGCCTTGTCGGCGAGCTCATGCAGAGCGGCAAGGCCGTGATGATGGCCACCGGGGAGACCGGCCGTTTCGACGAGATGATCTGGTCCGCGCTGCCCGGGCTGCACACGATCGCGATCGGGCTGTCGCACGTGGGCGGCAGGCCGTACGGCGCGCTTTACGCGCTGTACACCAGGCGCAAGGTCGGGCACATCGAACTCGAGCTGCTCGAGTTGTTGGCCGGCCACGCCGGTGTCGCCCTCACCAACGCCATGGCGTTCGAGGAGGTCGTCAGGCAGCGCGCGCACGAGCGCGCGGTGATCGACGCCAGCGCGGACGGGATCGCGGTCCTCGACTCGGCCGGTCTCGTGCGGCAATGGAATCCGGCCGCGCACCGGCTGACCGGGGCGTCCGCCGAGGACGTGACGGGCAAGCCGCCGCCGTTTCCGCTGCCAGAGCCCGGCTCGAAGCTGACGCACAAGATTGCCAACGGCTGTTGGCTTGACGTGCTCTGCACGGCCTTTGCCAGCGGTGACGAACGCGTGCTCGACTTCCGTGACGTCACGGCGGCCAAGGCGCTCGAGGAGGCAAAGGACTTGTTCCTTGCGACGGCGAGCCACGAGCTTCGGACTCCGATCACGGTGGTCCAGGGCTTCGCGAGCACGCTCGCCACCCGATGGGAAAAGCTGACTCAAGCTGACCGCCGCAGCGCCGCGGCCACCATCGCGGAGCGCGCGGGCTCACTCGGCCGCCTGGTCGAGCAGTTGCTGCTTGGTTCGCGCGCGGGCGCGGACGAGCTCACGGTCACCAACGGCTCGTTCGACCTCGCGGCGCTGCTGCGCGCCGCGACGGTCGCGTTCCGGCCGCTGTCGGACAAGCACACGCTGCTCGCCGACATCCCGGCAGATCTTCCCTCCGCCTTCGGCGACGCGATGGCCACAGACGTCATCGTCGGGCAGTTGCTGGAGAACGCGTTCAAGTACTCGCCGGCCGGCGGCACGGTGGCCGTGCGGGGTAGGCCGGCCGTTGGATGGATCGACGTGACCGTGGCGGACGAGGGGATCGGCATCCCGCCGGGCGACCATGAGCGGATCTTCGAGCGGTTCGTTCAGGGTGACACAGGGGACCGCCGGCGCTTCGGCGGGATCGGGCTTGGCCTGTATATCGTCCGGCGGCTCGCGCACGCTCAGGGCGCCGAGGTCCAAGCTCGGTCCCGGCCTGGAGGTGGCACTGTCATGTGGCTGCGGCTACGGAGGGCGGACGCGGCGCCAAGCCCACTAGCGGAGCCAAATGCGACCGTGAACTCGGCGGCACAGCCAGTCTCGCCGTCTCTCTGATCAGCTGCTGACCCGGGTTCGCTCCCGCTGATCAGCTGCTGACCGGGGTTCGCTCTCGCCGCTCGCCGCCCGAGGCCTGCACGTAGGCGTCGATGATTGCTGGCACGTCCTCTCCGTCCATGACGATCCGGCCCTTTTCCAGCCAGATCACCCGATTGCAGGTCTCCTCGATCTCGTTGAGATTGTGCGCGACAAGGAAAACCGTGCCGGCCTGCGTGCGGAGCTCTCCGATCCGCCGGTGGCTCTTGCGCCGAAACTCGGCGTCGCCCGTGGCGAGCGCCTCGTCGATGAGCAGCACGTCGTGGCTTCTGGCGGAGGCAATGGCGAACCGGAGCCGTGACGCCATGCCGGTGGAGTAGGCGCGCATCGGCAGGTCGATGAACTCGCCCACCCCGGAGAAGTCGACCACCTCCTGGTAGCGCTCCCTGGCCTCCTGCCGTGTCATGCCCATAGCCAGGCAGCCAAGCACCACGTTCCTGTCGCCGGTGAGATCGTCCATGAGCGCGGCGTTCACTCCAAGCAGCGACGCCTCGCCCGTGGTGTAGACGGCGCCCGCGTCCGGCGGCAGCAGTCCGGCGATGGCCCGCAGCAGTGTCGACTTTCCCGATCCATTCCGCCCGATGACCCCGACCGCGTCACCGCGGTAGGCCACGAACGAGATGCCGCGGATCGCGTGAACCTCGCGGATGGATGGCCGACGCTGGCGGCGCATCATCCGCAGCAGGGCGGCGGCGGCGGTGCCCTTGTCGCCACCCGCGCCGAAGACGCGGTAGACGATGTGCAGGTCATCCACGATAACCATGGGCTCAGCCACGGCCGTACCTCGCCTCCGCCCGCCAGAAGAACACGAAACCTATCACCAGCGCGGCCACCGCCCACCCGGCCCCGAGCAGCCACAGCACCGACGGGCCGCTCAGCGGCGCCGCGTGGCAGTAGGCCGACCAATAGGGCTCCACGCTTCGGTGCAGGTTGTAGAACGCGCAGTGGGATTGGTTGTAGGGCTTGGCGCCGGGCATGCTCAGCCGCTGCGACCTGAGCACGGCATACCTGACCAGGTCGATGTACACCGCCGCCGGGTTGGCGTGCAACACCGCCTGGAGCTTGGCGTGGTCCTTGAGCGCGGAAAGCGTGTTGATGCTGAAGATCACCCCGGAGACATACATCCAGGTCCGCAGCAGGAATGGCAGCAGCTGGCTGAAGTCGGCCACCCCCGCGCCCAACCGGGCGATGATCATCCCCGCGCCCACGTTGAACAGCGCCTGCAGGATCAGCGCCGGGATGAGCAGGAGCCAGTACAAGGTGACCGGCTCACCCGAGATCAGCACGATGGCGAAAAGCACAACCATGGAGAGCAGCAACTGCTGCAGCTCGAGCACGACGTAGCCGAGGGGCAGGCAGGCACGGGGAAAGCGCAGCGCCCGGATGAGCGACATGTGATCGTTGATGACGCGGGAGGCGACGAGGAACGATCGCTGCGTGAAGCTGAAGATGAAGATCCCGGTGACAAGGAACGCCACGAAGTTGGGAATCCCGCGGCTCGTGCCGAGCAGCACACCGAAGATCAGGAAATAGACGGCCGCGTTGAGCAGCGGCGTGAGAACTTGCCATAGCTGGCCGAGCCTGGCCTCGGTGTACATCGCCACGTTGCGGGCGGTCGCGAACGCCAGGATGAAGTGCCGCCGCTGCCAGAGCTGGCGGCAGTAGGCAGGCAACGACGGGCGGAGCGCGCTCGGCCGCAGGCCGTGCTGCGCTGCCAGGTCGGCGAGCGGCTCGGCCGGCAGCATGGCTGCTTCGTCCTGCGGTGGCGTCGCGCCGGACAGCGTTCCCGGGCCGGCCAGACCGCGCTTTGCGGGTCCGCTCATAGGGCCGAGCCTATTTGCCAGAGGAGGCCAACCGGGACAGATCCCGGCCCAATGCGGCGCGGGCTCATCGCCTGCCCCCATGTGCCTTCGCGCGCTCTACCGCTCATCTGCTGTTTCTGTAGCGATTTCCACACCATGGACATCATGCGGTTTCCGATACGGTACGGCGGGGCATTTCCGCTCGTACCGGATCGGTGCGGATCTCGGCACGATGGCTGGCGCCGGCGGCTGTCTGTGTGAGGGAGGTGGCTGCGTCGAGCACAGTTCTGCTCCCGTACGCGCCTGCTAGTGTCGCGGTTGCTCGCCGCCGTCTCACCGATGACCTGCTCGCCTCAGGGATCCCCGAGCGGGCAGCTCAGGACGCCGCGCTCGTGCTCAGCGAGCTGCTAAGCAACGCGTTGCGGCACGCGCATCCGTTGCCCGGCGGGCACGTGCGGGTGGGCTGGTCGCTGTTCGACGGTGCGCTCGAGGTCACTGTCACCGACGGTGGGGCGATGACAAGGCCCCGCGCGTCGCGGCCCTCGCTGTCCTCGCTCGGCGGCCGTGGCCTGTCCATCGTGAGTCACCTGACCTGGCGCTGGGGTGTTCGTTCCGACGACGGCGTCACAACGGTGTGGGCAGTGCTTCCGGCGGTCAACGGCCGTTCCCGCAGCAAGGCCGGGAGCGTAACGCAGCGCCGAAGTGGTGATACTCCAAGTGACGCAAGGCTAGGGCGGCAAGGTGACGGATCCGGGGGGGACCGTGAGCCACACCCACGGCGTGGACAGCGAGGTCGGCCGGCTCGGCACAGTCATGTTGCATCGACCGGGTATGGAGCTGCGACGGATAACCCCTCGAAATAGGGCGGAGCTGCTTTTCGACGCGATCCCGTGGGTGCTGCGCGCGCAGCAGGAGCATGACGCGTTCGCCGCAGCGCTGCGCGGGCGGGGCGTCGAGGTGGGATACGTCACTGAGATGTTGCAGGACACGCTGGAGTACCAGTCGGCCCGCACGGAGGCGATCGCCGCAGTGCTCCACGATGCCCGGCTGGGCGACGAATTGCGGGTCCACCTGCGTGGCTACCTGGACGACCTGGATCCGGAGGGTCTCGCCCAAGTCCTCATCAGCGGCTTGGCGGCAGCCGAACTCAGGTCCGGCCGTGGGGTCGTCTACCAGCTCCTCGACCGCAACGAGTTCATCATCGACCCGCTGCCCAACTTGGTTTTCATCGCGGACGCCAGCGTCTGGATAGGCGACAGGGTCGCGGTCACCAGCCCGGCGATGGCCATCCGGCGGCGGGAGGCCGCGCTGCTGCGGCTCATCTATGCGCACCACCCGCGGTTCGCCGGCACCAAACGGCTCTACGATTGCGGTCTCGAGCCACTTGAGGGCGGCGACGTGCTGCTGCTCGCGCCGGGGGTCATCGCTATCGGGACTGGGCGCCACACGACGCCGGCCGGTGCCGAGCGGCTTGCCCGCCACGCCTTCGACGCCGGGCTTGCGCACACCGTGCTCGCCGTTCCGATGGCGGTGCCCTGGCCCGCGCACCTGGGCAGGGTGTGCACCATGGTGGACGCGGACACCGTCGTCATGCTCCCGGCAGCGGCCTTTACTCTCACCGCGCACACCATCACGGTACGCGCGGAAGGACCCGGCGTGCTGCGGGTGTCGCGGGCGCGGCCATTCCTTGAAGCTGCGGCGCAGGCGATCGGAATCGACAGGCTGAGGGTCGTTGACACCCGCCTGGACCCGCTTGCGCGCGGGCGAGGTCAATGGGAAGAGGGCAACAACATGCTCGCTGTCGCGCCACGCGTGGTCATTGCCTATGAAAGAAACGCGGACACCAACGCGGCACTGGAGGAATCGGGAGTGGAGGTCGTCACGGTCCCGGGCAGCGAGCTAGCCCACTGCCGTGGCGGTCCTGGATCGATGGCGTGCCCGGTGAGCAGAGCGCCCGCCGCGCAAGCCAGCCTCAGCGGCTGGCCGAGCTGACAACGGACAATTAGTTCACTGAGCGTAGCCATCTGGCCGAGCCGCTGCGTGGACCGATAGGGTGCCGCACGTGGAGCTAAAGGTCTCGAGCCAGCCGCAGGGCGATCAAGTGATCGTCACGGCATCGGGAGAAATCGACCTGTACACCGCGCCGGCGCTGCAGGCTGAGCTCGCAGCCGTGCTCGGCGGCGGTCATCCGGTCCGGGTGGTTGTTGACCTGTCGGGGGTCGAGTTCTGTGATTCCACCGGGATGAACGTCCTGCTCTCGGCGATGAAGCGGGCGCGGGAGCGCGGCGGCGCGCTCGACTTGGCAGGTCCACAGCCCGCAGTCCGCAAGGTTCTGCAGGTGACGGGCCTCGATTCGGTGTTCAACGTGGTCGAGGACAGCGCCGATGCCGTCACGGCCGCGGAGTCGGCCGAGGCGGCCGCGGATGGTGCGGCGGCCCTGTTATGATCCCAGGCGACACAGCGGTAGTCGTTCCCGCCAAGGACGAGGGTGACCGGATCGCGGCGACCGTCGCGTCGGCCGCCCGGCTGTCCGGCATCGACCTAGTGATCGTGGTAGACGATGGGTCGCGCGACCAAACCGCGGCCACAGCCGAGCGCGCGGGTGCCTTGGTGGTGCGGCACGGCAGGTGCCGCGGCAAGGGCGCGGCCATGGAGGCGGGTGCAGAAGCGGTCCGCCTGGTCGACGCTGCTGAGCGCCGCGCGGCGCACCGTCACCTGCTGTTCCTCGACGGCGATCTCGCGGACACGGCAGGCAACGCGGATCCGCTTGTCGAGCCCGTCCGCGCAGGGGTCACCGACATGACCATCGCGGTGTTCACAAACCGGGTCAAGCTCGCCGGACATGGCTTCGTGGTGCGGCTGTCCGCCGCGGGCATCGGCCGGGCCACCGGCTGGCGGCCGAGCCAGCCGCTCAACGGCCAGCGCTGCCTGACCCGAGCCGCGTTCGAGGCCGCGCGCCCGCTTGCCAGAGGGTTCGGCGCGGAGACCGCCCTCACCATCGACCTACTGCGCCGCGGGATGCGGGTCACCGAAGTGGAGGTGGATCTGGCGCACCGGGCGACAGGCGCGGACTGGCGTGGCCAGTTGCACCGCGCGCGCCAGTTCGCCGATGTCGCCGCGGCTCTCGCCGCCCGCTCCCTACTCCCCCGCGGATCGCGTGCTGCCCGCACATGAGATTTGGCGGAGCGGCCCTCGCCACGACAGCAACGAGCATCGGGCTAACCATACTGATCGCGCTGCTCGGCCCTTCCGCGATGGCGCCCGCACTTGCCGGGCGGCCGGGCCAACCTCCGTATTCGCTGGTCGCGCACCCGTCCGCGAACCTGGTCGTGGCGCTCGCAGCCGCGGCGCTTGCCGCAGGAACGCTCGGGCTGGCGCTTTCCATGCACGCCGCGAGGCGCGGATGGGCGCCGTCCCCGGGCGCGCTGCTGCTCGCCGGGATCGCCGCGGCGGCGGTGCTCGCCTTCCTGCCACCGTTCGGATCGGCTGACCATCTGAGCTACGCCGGCTACGGCCGGATGCTGGTGAGCGGTCATGACCCCTACGCGACCGGCCCGGACGTGCTTGGCCACGATCCGGTTGCGCGCGCGGTGGAGGACTGGCGCACCACCCCGTCGGTCTACGGCCCGCTCGCGACCGCCGGGCAGGCGCTCGCCGCTGTGATCGGCGGCACCTCGGTCCGGCTGACCGTGTTCGTCCTGTCGCTGCTCAACCTTGCCGCCTTTGCCGGCGCCGGGCTGCTGCTGCACTGGCTGGCCCGCGGTGACCGGCGGCGCCAGCTCCGTGCGGCGCTGTTGTGGACGGTCAACCCGCTGCTGCTCTACGAGCTGATGGCGGGAGCGCATGTGGACACGCAGGCGGCCGTGTTCGCCCTCGCCGCTGTGGCCAGCTTCCCTGCACTGATCCCGAACGGCGCCGCTCGCTGGCGCGCTGCCCTGCGCTGCGTCGCCGTGGGAGCGCTCAGCGGGCTCGGCGCGGCGGTGAAGCTGACGGCTGCGCTGGCGGGCGGAGGGCTCGCCATCGCCGCGCGGCGAAGCTGGCGCCTGCTGACGGGTCTCGCGGTCGGCTTCGCGGTCGTGGCCGGGGTGGCGCTCGCCGCCGGTGGGCCGCACGTGCTCGGGCAGACCATGCGTGGCGGAAGATTCGTGTCGATCGGCTCGCCATGGCGCCCGGCTCGTGCCGTGCTCACCGCCGCGTTCGGCGCGGGCGCAGCGCACTGGCTGGTGACGGCTGGCTCGGTCATCCTCGCCGTCATCCTCGCCGTGCTCCTGCTGCGCCACCTGCCAGACCGGCTCTCGAGGCCGGTGCGCGGTTCCGCGCTCCCAGCGGGACCAACCCCCGCAAGTGGTCTAGACCAGTCTAGCGCTAGGGTGGCTGTGGCCGCCGGCCCGGCGCTCGCTCTCACGCTCGCCTGGCTCTTCGCCTGGCCCTATGTGCTGCCGTGGTACGACGCGCTCGCCTGGGTGCTGCTGCCGCTGATCGCCTGGTCGTGGCTGGACTGGCTGGTCCTCGCCCGAACCGCGGCGCTCGGGTTTGGCTACCTGCCCGCACGCGGCGCCGCCGCCCACCTGCCCGCCGATCTTGGCTGGCTTCAGTCGGTCGTGCGCACTGGTGTGACACCGGCAATCCTTACCATGCTCACTATCGTGATCGTTGTGAGGTGCGCGTCTGGCGGGCCCCGCACGGCGGCCCATGATCGTAGTCAGCTTTCCGCCCATGTCGCGGGCAATCGACCGTGATCACCGAGCTGGCGCCTGCGCGCGGGGCGGCGGGCGCACGCGGCAGCCGTTCAGGTGCCCAAACGGGGCACAATGGCAACCGTGCCATCAGTGACCGCGGCGTCTCGGCGCTGGCTCAGGGCTGCCGCCACGCCCTCGCCGCGGTACTTCATGCTCGGCGTGCTGGCCTGGGCTGCCGCGATCGCGGTGATATGGCCGCTTGCGATCGGCTATCTCACCAACGCGCCAGATCAGCGCCTGCCGGACCTGGATGTGTACCGCTCGGGCGGCGTCAGCGTGCTGCACGGCCAGCCGCTGTACCACGTGCTTACCCAGGCCCCGCAGTTGCTTGCGTTCACCTACCCGCCAATTGCCGCTGTGTTCGCTGTCCCGCTCGCCATGGTGGCCTGGCCCGCTGCCCAGCTGATCTGGGTCGCATTCATCTACGTGCCGCTCGCCGTCACGATCCGCTACGCGTTCCGGCCGCTGCTCGTCCGGTCCGGGCGGTACGCGCCCGCCGTCCACGCGTGCCTGTTCGCGGCGTGCGCGTACTTGTTCCCGCTCCGCGATCAGATGAGGTTCGGCCAGGTCGACATATTGCTGGTCGCCCTCTGCGTGACCGACTGCGCGGCGACCGCGCCGCGATGGCCCCGAGGAGCGCTCATAGGCCTGGCCACGGCCGTCAAGCTCGTGCCCGGCGTGTTCATCGTCTACCTGTGGATCTCCGGGCGCAGACGCGCCGCGAGGACAGCGGCGCTCGGCGCACTCGCATGGACTGCGGCTGCGTTCGTGCTGCTGCCCAGGGATTCGCTTTATTACTGGACGAGCGCGCTTTTCGACAGCAGCCGGCTGGGCGCAAACACCGGCACGTCTAATCAGTCGCTGCGCGGGATCCTGCTCCGACTGTTCCTGCCGTCTGCGGCGCCAGCCGCGCTGTGGGTCGCCGCGGTGGCGGTCGTAGGCGTCGTCGGCTTTGCCGCCGCCCGCCGGATGGCACAGGCCGGTAACCAGATGGCGGGCGTGGCGATAACGGGGCTTCTTGCCGTCCTGCTCTCTCCGGTCGCCTGGATTCACCATCTGGCCTGGGTCGTCGTGGCGATCGCCGCGGTGGCGGGCGATGGCCGCGACCGGCGCAGGCTGGCCGCTGCGGCTGGCATCGCCCTGTTCTACACGGTGACCCTGCCGTGGTGGGGGCTGTCGCTGATGAAGGTGAGCTGGCTGCCCAAGCTAGTCGGCCGGATCGTGCAGAGTTCGTTCGGCCTTGGTGCGATCGCGCTGATCCCGATCGTCACATGGGCGCACCGCCGGGGTGGCTCGGGCCTCGGTTCCGGGCCGAGCAGCGGCCCGTCGCCAGCTCTGCGGGCGGCGACCTCGGCGCCGGGCCAGGCGGCGGGCGCGTCCACTGGCACGGGGAAGGCCCAGGTCACATCAACGGTATCGATGCCTGAGCAAAGTACGAGGCGCTAGGCTCCGGTCTCGTGGTAACGGTCGCGCTTTCGGTGCTTGGCCTGCTCGCTGGGGGGGCTGGCATCACGCTTGCCATCGCGGCCACAAAGCGGGCCGACAGGATCATCGCGGAGAGCGCCGAGCTCATCAGGAACCAGTTCAACGTGGCGGGCACTGTGGACCCGCGCGCCATCAGGCAGGTCGGCGTGGTGCGGTATGACGCGCTCAAGGAAATGGCCGGCCAACTCTCCTTCTCGGTGGCGCTGCTGAACTCCGCGGGCGACGGCCTCGTGCTCACCTCCATCAACGGGCGCAGCGAGACGCGTACGTACGCGAAGATCGTTTCCGGCGGGAGGGGTGTCCACCCGCTCTCACCCGAAGAGGAGCAGTCGGTGCGGTCGGCCAGGCTCGGCCAGGGACCGCTGACCGTTACCGCCCAGGCGGGCCCGGAAAACGAGCCGCTCACCGTTACCACCCAAGCCGGTCCAGAAAACGAGCCGCTCACCACCACCACCACCGTTGCCGACATCGGCGCATGAGCCTGCGGGTGAGCTGAGCGCTGCCGGCCCGGGGTCACACCACGGCTGTGCGCCGGTGGCATCATGAGCCACATGCAAGATCGGTACGCCTACCTGGGGCCGGAAGGGACGTTCACCGAGGCGGCGCTGCACACCTTGGCCGAGGCGGCGGAGATCGAGACCACGCCGTACCCGACAGTTCAGGCGACGCTTGAGGCAGTACGCAGCGGGGAGGCCGGCCGCGCGGTGGTCCCCATCGAGAACTCGGTCGAGGGCGCGGTCACGGCGACCCTTGACGAACTGGCAGCCGGTCACGACCTGGTCATCTGCGCGGAGATCCTGCTGCAGGTGACGTTCGCCCTGCTTGGCAGGCCCGGCACCCACCTTGAGGAGATCAAGACGGTCGGCGGGCATCCGCATGCGCAGCCGCAGTGCCGTCGCTGGCTGGCCGCGAACCTGCCAGCGGCAGAATTTCGGCCCACGACTTCCAACGCGGAGGCTGCCAGGCTTGCCGCGGCCGGGCAGATTGGTGCCGCGCTGGCTGGCGCGTTCGCAGCACGCAGGTATGGGCTCGACGTGCTCGTGGACGGCGTCAACGACCACGATGGGGCCGTGACGCGGTTCGTCGTGGTGCGCAAGCCCGGGCCCATGCCCGCGAGAACAGGTGCCGACCGCACGTCACTTGTGGCGTTTCTCGTCGAAGATCATCCGGGTGCCCTCGCGGAGATCCTGACCGAGTTCGCCGTCCGCGGCGTCAACCTCACCCGGCTTGAGTCCAGGCCCACTGGGGATGCGCTTGGCAGGTACTGTTTCTCAATTGACTGCGCGGGGCACATCGACGACGCGCGGGTAGGCGAGGCGCTGATGGGCTTGCGCCGCGTCTGCGCCGACGTGCGGTTCCTCGGCAGCTACCCGCGCCGCGACGGTGGCGCCACGGCGGTGCGCCACGGCACATCCGACGCCGAGTTCGCCGACGCGGCCGCCTGGCTTGCCCGGCTTCGATACGGCCGCATCTAGCCCCCCGCGCCAACTGCTCTCCCCGCCGCGTTGACCCCGGTGCCGAGCGGTGAACGATGATCCGCGGACATTTGGCTGCCGCTCGCAAGCAAAATGTACGCGGCTGTGCGTAAGCCGAGGCTTCACAGGTACGGACCGGAGGAACCCGGCCGCGCGTGCGAACTTCCCTCCTCCGCCTGAATCACTCCGGGCGGCAGCGCGCGCCGCATCTGTTCGAGTTGCGCCCGCGCGGCCATCTGCTGTGCGAACAACGTGGTCTGGATGCCGTGGAACAAGCCCTCTAGCCAGCCAACTAGCTGGGCTTGGGCGACCCGGAGCTCGGCCTCGCTCGGAAGTTCGTTCTCGGTGAACGGAAGGGACAGCCGCTCCAGCTCATCGATGAGTTCTGGCGCGAGCCCGTCCTCCAACTCCTTGATGGAGCTTTCGTGTATCCCCCTAAGCCGGGCGCGGCTCTTCTCGTCGAGCGGCGCAGCGCGCACTTCCTCAAGCAGCTGACGGATCATGCTGCCGATGCGCATCACCTTGGCCGGCTGTTCGACCATCTCGGTGAGCGGACGCTCGTCGCTCTCATGGTCGTTGCCAGCGGCGCTGACTGCGCTCATGCCCTCGGGGTTGACCACAACCACCTCGGGCCGCTGCTGTCCTGGGTTCATCCGGTCGTTCATACCCCAAGTCTGGCGGATGACCCCGTGTGCTCGCACCCGGGGCAGGTATCCGCCAACCAGCTAACGCGCGCCGGTCACGCCGACACCTCGCCCAGCCGGTCAGATCTGGTGCTGGCCCCGCCCCGCCCCCCATCCCGCGCCTCCCCTTTGCAAGACCCACCCACCCTGGGGGTTTTGCCCTCCTGCCGATGTTCGCAGGTTGTCAAGGCCTTGGGCAGGGGTGAATTCGATTCTGTGGATAACTCGCCCGCAGGTCGGTTGGAGGTTCGCGCCCGCGGCAGCCGTTAAGGATCAAAATGGGTGCTACGGCGTTAGGTGGCGAGCAGGACCTTCCCGACCTGTAGGCCGGCCTCAACGACCCGGTGCGCGGATTCAGCGTCAGCCATCGGCAGGACGCGATCGACGACTGGGGACACCGCGCCTGTCTCAATGAGCGGCCAGACGTGCTCACGGACCGCGGCCACGATCGCGGCTTTGGCCGCGGGCGGCCTCGCGCGCAGCGTCGTCGCGTGCATGCTGGCCCGTTTGCTCAGCAGAGTGCGCAGGTCCAGCTTGGCCGTGGCGCCACCTTGCAGGCCGATTATGACAAGTCGGCCATCGACGGCGAGCGCCTCAACGTTGCGGGCCAGGTAGCTCGCGCCCATGATGTCGAGAACGACCTCCGCGCCGTGGCCGCCTGTCACGTCACGCACGACGTCGACGAAGTCCTCGTCACGATAGGAGATCGCGCGGTCCGCGCCGAACTGGCTGCACCGGGCCAGCTTCTCCGCCGACCCTGCCGTACACAGCACCCGCGCTCCCCATGCCCGGGCGAGCTGGATAGCCAGGCTGCCAACGCCACCCGCGCCGCCGTGGACAAGGAGGGTCTCACCCGACGCGAGGTGAGCAAGCTGGAACACGTTCGACCAAACCGTGCAGGCGGACTCGGGCAGCGCCGCAGCGTCGATGAGAGAAACGCCGCGGGGAACGGGCAGCAGCTGTCCCGCGGGCACCGTTACTCGCTCTGCGTAACCGCCGCCTGACACGAGCGCGCATACCTCGTCGCCCTCGTGCCATCCCCCCACACCTGGGCCGACGCCCGTGATGCGGCCCGAACACTCCAGGCCCGGATACGGCGGCGCACCGGCAGGAGGCGGATAGAATCCCTGACGTTGCAGCAGGTCAGCCGGGTTAACCGCACTCGCGGCGACGTCAATGAGCACCTCTCCAGGCCCGGCCACGGGATCGGGGACCTTCGTCCACTCGAGCACCTCGGGGCCACCTGGTTCGGTGATGACAATGGCGTGCATGCGGCCTCCCACATGTGATTCGGCTTTCGCGGGTATGGTGACGGCGCGGCAGTGACCTAGGCTCGGCGTAAAGCATGAATCCCGGCCAAGCCGGGGACGATCACGCGGAGGGCTCTCGGGCAGCTCCTGGCCGCCCCCGGGCAGAGTTCTCCCACGACGAAGCTGGGGGAAAGGACCTGTGACCAACCAGGATCACGATACGCCGACTGAGGCGGGCGAGCCGATCCCCGCCGATGCGGCAGGTGCCGCCGCAAGCGAGGCGGAGCCCGCCGACGGCGCTGCCGACCCTGGTATCGGAGCGACCGGTTCCAGCGCGGGACAGACTGGTGCCAGCTCCGTAACGGCCGATGCCCGTGACGCGCAGGCCACTCACGCGACGCCTGCCCAGTATGGCTATGACTCTCGCTACGGCTATGGTGGCCAGCCGTCCGATGGCAGCCCTGATCCTGGCACGCCGTCGCGTGAGCCACCCGATTACGGTTACGGCCCGTCCTACGAATATCCGGGCCTGTATGACGCCGAGCGGCATGGGGATCCCAACGCGCCTTACGCCGGTCCGGGTTCGCCATACGCCGGTCCCCGCTCGCCGCACGCCAGTCCGCGTTCGACCTACGTTGGTCCGCGTTCGCCGCACGCCGGTGCCGGCTCGGCGCACGACGATCAGGGCTCGGCTCACAGTGGTTCGGGCGCGGCTCACAGTGGTTCCGGCGCGGCTCACAGTGGTTCCGGCGCGGCTCACGGCGAGCAACGTCGGCCGTCATATGGTCTTCCCGGCTCCGCGTACGGCGATCAGGAGCCGGCGCACGGTCCTGTCGGTGCCGCGTACAGCGATCAGGCACCGCCAGCCCATGGCGGCCCCGGCCAGTCGCCCTACGGCGCGGGGAACTCCTACACCAATCCCGAACCCGATGGCGGCTTGGACTACGCCGACCCGCGCTACTACTCGTCCGCACCGCCTTACTACGCCGATCCTCCGGTTGGGCAGCTTCATGCGCCCACCGGAGCGCTGGCACCGCTCCCGCCCCGCTGGACGGATCAGCCGCCCAGGGAGACAGCGGAAAGCCTCACGCCGGAGTCGCTGCTGCCGACCAAGAAGCCGCCTCCTCCGCAAGGGTGGCGCCGGACCGTGTACCGCATGACGGCCGGCCTGATCCGGCCCGGCGAATCGCAGGCCGAGCTGCGCAGACACGAACTCATCTACCGCGCGAGAACACCGGTGGCCGGCGGCCATCACCGGGTTGCCGTGATGAGCCTGAAAGGCGGCGTCGGCAAAACCACCACGGCCGTGGGGCTCGGCGCCATGCTCGCGTCGCTGCGTGGCGACCGGGTCATCGCGGTTGACGCCAACCCGGACCGCGGCACGTTGTCCGACAAGGTGCGCCTGGAGACCGCGGCGACCGTTCGTGACCTGCTGAACGAGCGGGCGCAGATACAGCGGTACGCCGATGTGCGCGCGTTCACCTCGCAGGCGCCGAGCCGGCTTGAGCTCCTCGCGTCCGATCGTGATCCTGCCGTCTCGGTCGCGTTTAGCGAGACGGATTACTATGACGTCGCGCACGTGCTTGAGCACTACTACTCGGTTTGCATCACAGATTGCGGAACGGGTTTGCTGCATTCGGCGATGGCCGGGGTGCTGCAGCTTGCCGACCAGATCGTGCTCGTCAGTTCGCCCTCAGTCGACGGCGCCAGAAGCGCGAGCGCCACGCTCGACTGGCTGGAAGCCCACGACTATGGCGACCTGGTGCGAAACGCCGTGGTGGTCCTTTCGATCATCCGCCCGCGCAGCAAGAGCACGGTGGACATCGACCGGCTGGAGCAGCACTTCGCCGCGCGGTGCCGCGCCGTCGCGCGCATTCCCTACGACCCGCATCTCGAGGAAGGCGCCGAGGTAGACCTGGAGCTGATGAATCCGGAGACGGCCGACGCCTACCTAATGCTCGGCGCGACCGTCGGCGACGGATTCGCCTGGCCCCGGCGGTTACGGGCGGCGGCGAGCTGACAGCGCCTAACGCGGTCGCTATCTGGATTTGCGCCGCCGTGCCATCGCCGTGGTCGCCGGACACCGTTCGCTGTGACACCTTAGGGTTAGCAGCACGGGAGGGCTCGCCTAGTGGACGATGGCGGCGGTCTTGAAAACCGCTAGGGCTCGTGAGGGTCCTCGTGGGTTCGAATCCCACGCCCTCCGCGAAGTGATCCTCGACAGCACCGGTCTCATCGAGGTACCAGAGCGTCCATCCAAGGCCATGCTGAGGATGGCGGTCGAACGTTAGGAACGGTGTCTCGCGCTCGTCAAACATTGCATCGGCTGGGTCTGACAGTGCAGCGATCCGCACGATTGGCTCTGCGATCATGCTCCCGTCCCTTCCACGAACCGCGCCACCTGGTTGGCGGCGGCACGGTGCGCCTCCGCCTCGATATGCGTGTAATGCGAAGTCATCGCCTGATCCGCGTGACCGAGAGTCTTGCGCCGGATCTCCGGATCCACCGCTGCATCCCGCGCAAGGCTGGCCGCGCTGTGCCTGCCCTCATGAAGCTTGATCACTGGCACACCGCAGGCTTTCGCGATCGCCTTGAACCGCCGCGACACGTAGTCCGGTGGCCACGGCGAGCCGTCCTCGCGGCAGAACACCAGATCGTTATCCAGCCATGCGGTTGACGCCTTGAGCCGAGCCGCAAGCTGCGCCTTGCGGTGCGCATTTAGCAGCACGATCGTCGTGGCGTCCAGCCAGATCTTCCGCTCCCCGGCCTTAGACTTCGCGTGGCTCTCTTCGGTGATGGTCCCGCCGAGCTGCAGAATGGGCCGCTGAACGGCAAGGAACCCGGCTTCCAGGTCAGCGGCTGAGCAAAATCGTTGACCCGCTCGTGCCGCTGCCACAAAAGCCCTGGACCGACCGGCCCCGCGAACTCCCCGAGCCCGAAGTCCGAGAGTACGAAACCGCGCTCCGCCAGGCCATGGCCGCCCGAGCCGAACGCCTCGGCGAACACACCGCTGAAACATCACCCACGTGGGCGCTCCAGGCGCTCGGGCCGGTGCCCGATGACCCAGTCGAACGCCTGGACTGGCAAAACCGCGCCAGCAAGATCGCCACCTACCGCGAGCTGTACGGCATCGAAGACGACCGGGAAGCGATCGGCCCAGAGCCGACCGGCAACGCCCCCGAAATGCGGGCCGCGTGGCACGACGCCTTCGCCGCCATCACCAAGACCGATGCGGTTGACGTCCGCAACCTGCCCGATCAGTCCCTGATTCACATGCGGGCCAGCTACCGGAGCGAAACCGGCTGTGCGCCACCCCACGTCAGCAAGCAACTCCGCGACGTGCGCCGCGGCGCGGAGACCATGCGGCTGAAGGCCATCCGCGCCGAAGCCGAAGCCCAGACCGCCAAAGACCAGGCCGTTGCTGCCAGGCACGCCGACCTCGCCACGAAGGCCCGCGCACTCGGAGCACAGCACCGCGAACACGAGGCCACCCTGAACGAGGTGATGCAGGACCGCAGGCTGTGGGACAAGCTAACCGAAGGCAGCCGACAGCTAGCCGTCCAGGCCCACCTCGAATTCCGGCGCCGCCACCCAGACCGCAAGATCAGGCCCCTGGAGTCCGCCGAGCCGACCGTGCCAGACGAGGCTATGGCGCAACCCGGCTGGCTGACCGAACTGGATGAGCAGCGGCGTGTGTTCCGTGAGGAGCTGGAGGCCCGCCAGAACGTCGTTACCCCGGCCGAGGACCCGGACTGGGAAGACGAAGGCCCAGCCTGGCCGCAATGGCACGCACAACGAGAGGCGATCCTCCAGCCACCCAAGCCCGAGATACAGCCCGCCGAAGGCGTGCTCGAAGCAGCCCACCAACGCCACGCCGAACCTGAAGGCGTGTAAACCCACCCGCGCTGAGGCATGCTGGGCAACGGGAGGTGGCGGCCGGTGGATGAACTGGAGAGGCTTATCGCGCGAGTACGTACAAGCGGCCCAGTTCCCTTGCCACTTGACGGTTGGGATCGTGCCAGCATCTGGGGCTGGGACGAAGCGGCCGACAGCTTGTTCGCGGATCTCTGGCGCAGCGCCGACGACTCAGCCAAGCCACCCACAATACGGATCGGGCCTGACGACCTGACGCCCGAAATCACGTGCCCTACAACGCTCGCCCAGCGCATCGCCATGGCCGCCGACTGCGACCCATGGGAGGTCCTCGCGGCCCTCTTCGAGGCCGACGATCAAGGCAAAGAAGACGATGACTGGGACGACGAGGAAGACGACGCTGAGGCCGGTGCATCTGGCACCGTCGTGACCATGACCGAGGGCTACGGCATCTGGTGGCCTCCAAATTTTGGCTCACAGCGGAAAAGGCCAGCCTAAGGCCCACGCCGGGCTGAGAGGATAGCGGCAGCTATCCGGCCCGAACTTCTCCGCGGCCACGCCCACCTCGGTCCGGCATAGTTAAGGCATACTCACAACCATGGACGATAACGACTTGGCTGAGGCGCTTCGCTGGGGGCCGTTGCCTGCCAACAATTCTTGGTGCGGTGCCGAAGATCTCCACAAGAGCCTTATGCATTCGGCCTCACACCACGCGTACCTTGCTCTTCGTGACTTTACCAAAGACGACGGCAACGTAATGGCCGATGCTGGATTGCACGCCGGTATTGCGATCGAGCACCTTGCGAAGTGCTACCTTGCTACGATCCACCCGATTCTGTTGGCGGGGAAGATGTGCGACGTAGATACTATTCTCCATCTTGTTGGAAAGAGCGAGTTGACGAAGCTTTCCCCCTATCGTATTAAAACAATCAGCGGGGAGGAGGCATGCAAGAGGGCGAGCCGCTTTCTTCCAGAGTTCCGATTCAAAGAGGCTGACAGTCTATTGTTCATTGCGCGCAACAACGCTAGCCACCTCGGTCTAGCCAATGAGATCCGAGTTGCAGTCCGCCTCATGATTCAACTGGCAGATCCGCCATTGGATGCCGTGAACTATAAACGAGAGCGGTTCTGGGGACAATACCTCTCCGTTGTCAACACGCTCCGCGACGAGACTCTTAGCGAACAGCGAGCAATCCTCGATGTTAAGTATGAAGCGGCGCGACAGCAGCTAGCCCATCGTCTGTCGGGGCTTGAGCCGACCGCGCAAGCTGCGTTCAAGGCTTTGATGGCGACGCGCCGTTCATACGGCGCGGACTACATAGAACCGTACCGATGCCCTGTGTGTGAGTCGCAAGGCTGGCTGCTTTGCCATCGCGAGTACGATGTTGTGGATGATGAGACAAAGCCCGGTGGCCAGGCGTTCGTCTTCAATGAACCTGTTGCGTACCCAATGTCTTTTAAATGCAAAGTATGCGACCTTGAGTTGGATGAGACCGATATCTTGACCGCGGGATTGCCTACGCAGATAGATCTGCCGGAGTCCGAGGTGGGTAAGCCCGCAGAATAGCCACCGTGAGTGGCCTACGCCGCTTCAAGGGCACCGGACAAGGCCGCCAGCTGGTGCTAGATCGGTGGTGCTAGATCGGTGGCACGCGAACCCAGGGGACCGTGGTGCGCCGGGCGCACTGGCAGCGCACTCGCGGCCTAAGATGGATGACGTTGCCCAGTTCTCGAAAGCGTGTGAGGCAACCTCGGGGGGTGTTAGGGCAGAAGCGGCTGGCTCGAGAGGTCGTACGATCAGTCCTTACGAGCCGCAGACACCGTGCCGAAAGGCAGCCGGGGTCAGCTCCGTCTGATCACTGCTGGCAACGCGCCCTGGCTTGTGCCGAGACTGGGGCAGCTCCCTCCGAAGGAATGAATATGCTGATCACTAGGTCCCTGATTCCGCCGGGACCAGTCAGTGACGTCACGGTGGGGTTCGCGAACGCGGTCGACCCGCCTGCGGTTCGGACCGGAATTTGTACTGCCGCGTTGTCGGTGAAGCCGTACGAGTAGAGCCGCCAGTCCGCAGGCGAGTAGACCGGATTTGTGGTTCCCTCTGAAACGTCATAGAGATGCCCACCATGCCAGATCGCATCCCGGTCACCGTGCTTGCCAGCCGCGCCTGCGTTGTCCAGCGCAGTATCCAGCCATGTCGAGCCCGATGCGCTCCACGTGGTGAAGTTGGTCAGCGTCCCCGTGCCTTCCCTGTCATCGGCGCAGTTCGACCAGTGAAAACCAATGTGGAACTTTGAGTGGGACAGGCTCGTGTAGCTCACTGGCGAGTAGATGTTCGGCGTTCCCTGGCAGGCGCCCAGGTTATCGGGGACGTCGAAACGGCTGCCCGTCACGCCAGCGAGCAGATGAGAGAGACTGGAATACCACACCACTACCAGGTGGTCCGTCGGTACCTGAGCCTCGTACGGCACCAGATAGGATCCGTCACTCAGGCGCTTTACCGTAGGCTGCGCCCCATCCGTTTGCAGCGTGGCCCGGTACGTCCACGTCCGCAGATCACCCGATGACGCCACCAGCATGTGACACGGGTTGGTTGTGCAATTGTGATAGACCGCGATATAGGCGGGTGCGCTGGTGGTGGCAATCACCTTCATCGTGTCCATCGAATTACCAGCGGAGTCCCGCAGCCCATACTGGGCGTTCGGTGGCACGTTGCAGATTGAAGCGATCAGATCCTGTTCCTGGCCGCTGGATCCCGTCACGGGGCAGCCGGTAGCCGCCTCAGCGTGTCTAGCGGTGGCCAGAACCAGCCCTAACACCAGCAGTACCGCACCAAGCACAGCCACGATCCTGTGCCAGATGACCATAGTGAATAACTTCCCAGTCAAATACCTAGCCGAAGTCCTGCTGCACCCTGAAGTAGCTGGTAGCGAAGCTCCGGCGATGCCGTCTGCGGCATGAACAGCCCGACGGTGGCGGCCGGTCACGAGCGGTGAGTTGGTGGTCATCGACTATCCCCCTGCGCACTTCTGCCTCACTAGACATCCCAGGGGTTAGTGATGTCAAGCGGCGGTGGGGAATTGCCCGCCCGGGCGGGGCGGCCAAGCGGTTGCCTCGT
>WNFX01001435.1_pt1 | contig 52979 bp, 44 predicted proteins | sample 5400111 | NCBI WGS metagenome assembly WNFX01 (sample SAMN13153363, study PRJNA577476) | soil metagenome | isolation source: 40 cm soil or saprolite under grassland replicate 1 | place: USA:California | collected 2016-06-15
GCCCAGCTTCGCCGCGTGGTGGCGCGCCGTCTAACAAGCGCTTGAAGTTGACGGGGCCTGCTTTCAGAGGAAGCGTACGTTTGTGCGCCAGCCTGCCGATCCCGCCGCACGAAGCGCTTGCGCCCGCCGGCGCTCGCCCCGCAGCTTAAGCGCGATCCGTTAGGCCGCGAGCCATCAACTGATATAGGATGCACACGTCGAAGCGGGTTCTTGATGCAATCGGCAACACGCCCCTCGTAGAGCTCCGCCGCCTAGTGCCGTCGGGCTCCGCCCGCGTCGTCGCAAAGCTCGAGTCTGCCAACCCCACCGGGAGCATGAAGGATCGCGTGGCCCGGGCCATGGTCGAGTGTGCCGCTGCGGACGGGAGGCTGCTGCCGGGTGGGACGGTGGTCGAGTACACCGCAGGAACGACCGGGGTCTCCCTCGCCTTGATCTGCGCCGCGCAGGGCTACAAAGCGCACTTCGTGTTCTCGGATGCGTTCAGCGACGAGAAGCGATTCACCATGCGCGCCTACGGTGCGCAACTCACGGACGTTTTAAGCAACAACAGGAGCATCACCGAGCAGCTCATCAAGAACATGATCGCGACGGCCGCTGAGATCAGTCGCCGGCCCGCGCCCTGGTACTGCGATCAACTTAACAATCGCGATGGCGAGGCAGGCTATCATCCTCTGGGCGAAGAGATGTGGGAGCAGACCGGGGGGCGACTGGACGCGCTTGTTCAGGCCGTGGGCACCGCGCATTCTATCCACGGCACGGCGCACACGTTGCGACGTCACAATCCTAATCTGCACGTCACGGCAGTGGAGCCGGCGGAATCGGCGGTGCTCTCAGGGAAGCCTCCTGGCTCGCACAAGATAGAGGGGATCGGAATTGGCTTTATCCCGCCGCTCTGGCGGCGAGATGAGGTGACTGAAATCGTCACGGTGTCCACCGAGGACGCCAAGGCGATGGCGCGGCGGCTCGCGCGCGAAGAAGCCATTTTCGCCGGGACTTCGACTGGTGCCAACATTGTCGCGGCGCTGCAGGTGGCAAAGCGGCTCGGTGAGGGCGCGACCGTGGCCACGATCATCGTCGATTCGGGGCTGCGCTATGTCAGCACCGACGTGTTTCGAACCTGAAACACGCGCCTGAAGCTGACGGCGCCCGTCGTCTGTGGTAGATTTCATTTGTGATCATTGCAGCTCGACGCCGCGGCTTGGGCGCAATCCGTTAGGCGGCCCCCCGACACGCCGTGATAACTCGCCGCATCTGCGCATTTGCAATCCTTGCGCTCCTCCTGATTGCAGTCGGCAGTTTGGGTGCCCAGACGTCGTCTTGGCAACCATCCCCAGGACATAGGCAAATGCCGATATGGCCAGGGGCAGTCCCTGATGCGCGGCCGGCTTCGGACAGCGAATCGATAGCGACGGCGCCAAACCTAGTCGCCGGCAAGCCATGGGTGTACGTGCGCAAGGTTTCGCGACCCACGCTGACGGTCTATTCGCCACCGGGAAACAACACCGGCGCCGCGATCGTCGTGTTCCCCGGCGGCGGTTATCAGATTCTCGCGATCGATCTCGAAGGTACCGAAGTCTGCGACTGGCTGACGTCCAAGGGGATCACGTGTGTGCTGTTGAAGTACCGCGTGCCGCGTTCGGGGCCGTCGTGGGATCCCAGCTGCAAGTGCAACATCAATCCGAAACCGCAGACGGCGTTGGAAGATGCGCAGCGGACGGTAGGACTCGTCCGTTTTCACGCCGCTGACTGGCATGTCGATCCGCACAAGATCGGAGTTCTCGGGTTTTCCGCGGGTGGGCATCTCGTGGCAGCGATCAGCACGCAGTTTCAGCAGCGGCTGTACGCCGCCGTGGATGCCGCCGACACGGAAAGCTGCCGTCCGGATTTCGCGGTGGCGCTGTATCCAGGACATCTCTGGATTCCCGAAAGCAGTCAATTCGGGTTCAATCCGGACATTCACGTCACGCGCAACACGCCGCCCACGTTTTTGCTCCAGGCTGAGACGGACAGCGTCGACAACGTCAACCAGTCGCTGGTGTACTACATCGCGCTGAAGGACGCTGCCGTCCCTACGGAGATGCATCTGTATGCCGACGGCGGGCACGCCTTTGGGCTGCGGCGCACCAAGGATCCCATCACCGCATGGCCTCAGCTCGTCGAGAAGTGGCTGAGGACCATCGGGATGATTTCGGAGTGAGCGCTCGCGACTCCAGCTACGAACCGACGTCGATGCTTGGCAACGGCGCGTGGTCATAAAGTGTGGCGCCGCAGCCTATGCGCGTTACGTTAGGCGGCTTCCGCGCCGATGAACTGGCTATATGACTTGGCACAACCGTTTGTTTGGCATCCAGCTCGCGCCTTCCTTGTCGCGCTCGGCTGGCTGCTGGTGGCGCTCGCGCTTCCGAGCACCCTACGTCGTCCCCTGTTCATCACTGCTGTGGGCTGGGGCGCCTTCGCCCTCCTTGAGCTCGAAGCCTGGCGCGAGCGGGCGAACATTCGGGTCGACTTGCTCGTCACATGGCCAGCGCTGTGTCTGCTTACGGTCGGCTGTCTGTCCGTGACAGTCAGACGGATTCTCACGCGCCGGGTGCAAGGGCGTGGGGAAGCAGCCTAACAAGCGCCTGAAGCTGGCGTCGCCGGTCTTCAAAGGAGGCGTTATGTTCGTGATCGCTGAAGTGGTGCGCCGCAGCTTAAGCGCGATTCGTTAGGCTGCTACGACCTTCCAAGAACAGGGAGGCCATGCCTTCACTTTTCGACCCCAAGACCCGAGATGCCATCCTCGACCGGATCGGCCGCTTGGCACCGGATCGCAAGCCGCTCTGGGGGCGCTTCACGGCGCCAGAGATGGTCGGCCATGTGAGCTGCGATCTGCGGCAAAGTCTCGGGGAACTGGAGACCGCGCCGCCCTCTGGCCCCCTGCGCCATGCGCCACTCAACTGGCTGGCGATCTACGTCATCCCTTGGCCGAAAGGGAAGGGACGGAGCCCGCCCGAGTTTCTCGCCACGTGCCCAACGACCTGGCAAGCAGACGTCAGTCGCTTACGCGCCTTGATTGACCGCTTTGCTGGTCGGGGACCGGCGGCGCCGTGGCCACCGAGTCGTGTCTTCGGCCGCATTTCCGGGCGAAGCTGGGGCGTGATGCTGCACAAGCATCTTGATCATCATCTCCGCCAGTTCGGGGTGTGATCCCACCGCAGCTGCGTCACCAGCCTAACAAGCGCTGATGCTGCTGGGGCGGTGATCGCGTTAGGGGAATCGGAGTGTTGGCGCGCCGGCGCCCAGGAACTGTCGTTCAACAGCAGTCGCGCCGGTGGACGAATCGCCCGCAGCTCAAGCGCGATCCGTTAGGCCGACCCGGCACGGCAGGTTGACTCACACCACATTTGGGGAGACTACACCATGAGACGCTTCTTGCCTTTCGCGGTCGCTCTGGGCATGCTCATGCCCCCTCTGGCCTCTGCTCAACGGACAGGGGACATCGATGCGATCAACCGGCTCATCGACCGGTACGGGACGCTTGAGGACGCTATGGATATGAATGCACAGGCGCAGCTGATGAGCGCCGATCGGGTGTGGATCGCGCAGGGCGCGGGGCGCCGCACGGACCAGGCGACGAACATGCGGATCCAGCAGGCTGCGTTCGATCAGCTCAAGAAGAGACTTCCGGGCGTTCAGACGTTCACGGAGGATCGCGATCGGCTCGTCAAGTTCTATGGCAACGGGTCCGTCGCTGTCGCAAGCTTCTTCCGCTACACAACCACAATTGTGCCACCGACTACTCCGCCTGATGTCGCGAAGGAGTTCGGCCCCCTGCCTGCTGTCGCTATTACGCTGGTGCTCGAGAAGCGTGACGGCGACTGGAAGATTGTTCACACACACGTAGCGGACCTCGCTCCACCAGCACGCAACTGAACCGCTGTTTGTTTTTACGGCCGACTTCCCGGGTCGGCCCAACAAGCGCTCGACGCTGTCGGCCGGCGCTCGCTGCCTATGGGAAGGTGGCCGCCGGGCGTGCTGCCGTGACGCCCGGTGCCTTCTTGTCTCTGTCCCCCAACCACAATAGGCCATCGAGGATCAGCTGATCCTGAATGGTGTTGGTCAGGGTATATGACAACGTCTTGTTCGTAGCACCGTACTTGTGCTCATAGTCAATGTCATTGTGACCCATGTTGAGGTAGATCATCTTGTAGTTCTTGTTTGTCCACACCACGGGATAGTACCCACCGTGCCAGATCTCGTGCGGCTTTGGCCCGGTGCCCAGCGGAAAGCTGGTTGAGTCTATGGAAAGCAGAATGTCGATGTCAGGATTCTGTCTCAGATCTCTTTCCCATCGGTACCACTCATTGGGCGAGGACCTGAAAGTCTCGGGCAGGTGGTACGTCGCCGGATGCTTGCGGTCTGCGACACGCAGAATGGCCGACGTAGGCCTCCACGTGTTACTGAGGTATGATCCCGACCCGAGAAACGTATCGTGGTACCAGTTCCAGTTGGCGGGATACGCTGAAGGTGTCAAAGCAAAACCGGCAAAGTGAAAGCCCATCCAGGCTCCGCCATGCTCCATGTACGCTTGGAACGCAGCTCGTTGTGCGGGGTCCTCAGGACGCGTATCCAGAAACACCACGACCTGATACGCCGAAAGAAAGCCAGCATTCAGATTGTGCCAATTGGATGTGGTGTCAAAGCTGAAATTGTACTTCGCCGCCATCTCCGGAAACCATCGCCCGGCTTCATGGACAAAGCTGATATGTGCCGGATCCTGTTTGGCGGTAAAGAACGCGATCACTCTGAACGCTGGCTTGCCGTCACCGGGGCCCGAACAGCAATACATGAGGGCGGCAATGCTCAATGCCTTGAGGAGAGTCAAGCTAATCTCCGGTCCGCTTCCGCATGATGGCCCTCGCCGGCGCCCCCTCGTGCCCTCGGACCTTGAGCGGTAGCACGATCACATCGTAGTCACCCGCTTGCACCGGGCGCAGGTCCAGCCCCTCCACGATGGGAATGCCGCGCCCCAGCAGAATCTGGTGTGTCCTCGGCGCCGGAGCGCCGAATTGCTCCGCCGAGATGTAGTCCACGCCGACCAGCAAGACTCCGGCGTCCGCGAGGAGCTGCGCCGCGTCCGGGGCGATGTACGCGAAGTCTCTATGAAAGGCGGACGAGTCCATCCAGCCGCGCAGCGTGCCGCGCGTCCGGAAGAGCACGCGCTGCGCGCCCCTCCAGTCGTGCTTGTTCAGTTCGCCCGCGTCGATCGCGCGTACGCTGTCCGGGATATCGATCACCCGGGCGGCCCCGATCAGCGGGTCCAGGGGCACCTGGTCGATCGGCGCGCCATTGGCGACGAAATGCATCGGCGCGTCGATGTGCGTGCCGCTGTGCGCGCCCATGGAGTAGACCGAAAGCGTCAGCTTATCGCCCTTCCGCATATCCTTGAGAAAATCGAACTTGAGAGGCGCGTCACCCTCGTACACCGGAGTCCTCGCGGGATCGAGCGTCGCCGTCACATCGATCCACCCCTCAGCGCTCAGCTCGCGCGCCCCCTGGTTGGGGGGAGAACATCCCACCACGAGGCTGAGCAACAGCGTGAAACCCAAACCTGCCACGCCGAGGATCGTCTCGGCGACGGTCCACGTCTTCAACGTCTGTTGGACGGCCATGTTGAAGAACTCCTTGATGAGCCGGACGAGCGTTCCCCGCCCCAACGTGCTGACACTTTGAAGAAGAACCTTCTCTATGGATCCGAAGAAACTGGCAGAAATCCAGCGCACCTATCGTGCACTACTGGACGTCAAGATCGCTGAGCTGCACCCCGAGGGACCCACCCGAGATTTGGATAATCCTCGATCAAGAGTTTTAGGCGACGTGCTGTCGTTTGCGTCGCCCGGTGTCGAACCACCCTACGGTTAGGCAGCGTGCGCTTGACTCCGGCTTGACCGCGCGCTGACACTGAGTGCCGTATGGAGCCTCTGAGAGGCGCTCCTTCACTCCTTGTCTAGGCCACCGTCAGGAGGTTCACCCATGCGCGCTCCTCCAGTATCGCTTCGCAGCAGCCTGACCGCATCTTGCTTCGCGACGGCGCTCACGGGGACGTTTCTGAGCGCCTGTCACGAATACCGCACCGAAGAGGACATCCTCGGCGTTCCCGCCACCCAGGTTGCGGCCGCCGTTGGCCCGGCCTTCGTCACGATTTGTCACGTGAGTGGTGATGGGGAGTCCCTGGTTATGACAGTGCCACAGCCTGCCGTCGCCAACCACCTGGCGCACGGGGACGCGCTCGGCGCGTGCGCGCCTCAGCTCTTGTCGCCAGCCGAAGGAACCCTCCTTCCGCAGAATAACGCATCGAGCGAGTGCACGTTACACCCGACGCGCGGTTACGGTCTCAAGATCATTTTTGATTGGACGCCACTCCGTGACCCCAGAGATATTGTCACCGGCTATCAACTGTTCGCAAAGAATGTTGATGCGCCGCTGCCCCTCATTGACGCCGTGGTGGGACCGCCTCCCTATGTATACGTGAATTGCAATGCTTTCGTAGACGCATTCCTCCTGGGTTGGCAGTGGATGGTTCGGGCGCGGGACTCGTCCGGGAACTTTGGACCATGGACGCCGGCCGTGAACTTTGGATTCCAGCCGTGCCGACTGCAGGATGGTTCACCTTGTCGTACCACGCCGTAGCCGCTCGCCTGGAGGGATCGTGCGGATCGGCGTGGCGATCAAGGGCGCGGCCTAAGACACGCGCTTGAAGCACATACGAACGCGAGACTCAGGGGGGGCTCTGTGCACGATGTCGTCGTCACGAGATCGTGGATTCAGCGCCGCCTCCTGCCTCACCAATACAGTCGAACAACCAGCGTCTCGCCTCGGCGTCCCCTGCCCAAAGCGCCGGCCCGAGCGGCGAGCCAAGGACGATCAACCTGCCGCGTCCGCTCTGGCGCTTGAGCGCCACTGGCAGATCATCCACCCACGCGATGACCTCCCCCGCCTGGCGCCCGAGAGGCACCACACGGCTGAAATCGCGGACCTTCGCCGGGCGTGGCCAGGTGTAGTCAACATACGGTATGCCCTGCGAGCGCGGTGGGCGCGGAAATCCCGACCGCCAGCGAAGCCTGCGCCTGACTCGAGGATCACGCTCGCCCCCGCTTGCAAGGAGCTCACGATCGCCCGGACCGCCGGCGGCGGAATCTCCAGTGCTGCTGGAACGATCAACACCGCGCAGGTGGAGGAGGGCACCCACTGCGCGTCAGCACGCATCAACTGCACCCCTGCGCTGCTTAACGCGGACTCATATCCGGAAACCGACTCGCCGAGGCAACAATGCTCGTTCAACTCAAGGATGACACACCTGCGACTCGTCTGGACTCCCCCAGGGAACCGGCCGAGGCGCCACAGATTGAGCGGTGGCCCCCGCGGCCCCCGCAGCCCCATGGTCACCGCGCCAGCGGCGCAGCCCAGGAACCGTCTCCGGGTCATGCCCATCTCAGAGCCTTCCAGAAATCAGACGGTCGATGGCCTGGGCGGTGTCGTAAAACTGCTGGTCAGGCGCATAGCGGTAGCGCGCCTCCATTTCCGCCACCAACCAGCCGTCGTAACCCACTTTGGTCATCGCGGCGCGGATGGCGGGCCAGTTGTTGTCACCAAGAAACAGATTCGTGTACACACTCTGGTCGCCACAACGCCCCCGTTTTTTCATCACGTCTTTCACGTGAATCCGGGTGATTCTGGGTCCGTGGATCTCGATCCATTGTTCTGCAAACCCCGTGTCGTGGATGTTGCCGACATCGAGGTGAATACCCACCGCGGGGCTGTGCAAGTCGTTCAGGAATTGCCAGAACTCACGCGGGCTGATGAGAAACCGGTGCTCTGCGTTGCAGTTCTCGCAACCAATCCTGACACCGGCGCGAGCGGCTTTCTCACCCAGCGGCCCGAGAACCTCCAGGCAGCGCTGGTACACCTCGTTGTAGGGGACCTCCGCGGTCACCAGGCCGGCGACCAGCAGGATCGCGTCGGTTCCGAGCAGCACCGCGGTCTCGATTTCCCGCTCCACGATGCGCACGGCTAGGGCTCGCACCTTGGGGTCGCGCGATGACAGAGGCGAGGCCCAGTGCAATCCGGTCGAGACGTTGGATACGACGAGGCCGGCGTCTTCGACTTTCCGCCGCAGTTCCCGCACTTCGCTATCCGCGGTGCTCAGCTGAAACCACGGGACGTCCCCCAGCCATAGTTCGATGCCGTCGAACCCGGCCTGCTTGACGAGCACCAAGCCTTTGTCGAATCCCCACTCTCTCGCAATCATGTTATCGCCGATGGCTTTCTTCATAGCGCGCCTCTTACAAGCCCGGCAGGTTGCTGGTGTGATTGTCGCGGTTCAGATGAACGAACGCTTCGGCGGCGGGCACCCCGACCTCACGTCCGCGCCACTGCGCCATGATCTCGTGGTGCTGCCGCCAGATGCCCTGGCCATCCTGGCTGACGTGCGCGAACAGAGCGGCTTTTTTCTGTTCGACCACTGATGAGATGTCCACGTAGGTGTTCGGCAGGAAGCCCTCCGTTTGACTGCCGCTGTTCACTTCAAAAAAGTAGAGGCGCGCTGTTCGCAGGCCCTCCCCCATCCAGGCGCGGATCGTGAGCACGCTCGCGACCTGATGATCCATGTGCGTATCCACTGGCCAGTGCGTGAACACCACGTCGGGATTGGCGGCGGCGAGGAGTCGCCGCATCGCGTCCACCTGCGCTTGGGTCACTTCGGTCGCGCCGTCGATTTGGCCGAAGAACACTGGCTTCGCGCCGATGATCCTGCAGGCGGTCTCGCACTCGGCGGAACGAATCTTTGCCGCTTCGTCCAACGACTTGCCGGAGATGCCGCGCTCGCCACGGGTGAGATAGACGACCGTCACCGCGTGCCCGAGCGCCGCGTAACGCGCCAGCGTCCCGCCGCACCCCGACTCTGGATCGTCCGGATGGGCGCCGACACACACGACCGTCATGCGCGCCGCGCCGGCCTCGGCTGGCGTTGACACCACCGGCAGCGCGTTCGCAGCCACCATCGCCGGACCGACGGCAGCCAATGACTGTTTTACAAAGGTACGGCGTGTGAGGTCTCGTTCGTTCATGGCACCCGTCCGGCGAATTGCGTCCTCTTGAAATATGGGTCCGGTCGGGCGGCTGCGGTGCCACGTCATCCGCTGAAACTTCAGGAATTCCCCTTCCGTACGCTCGTCGGGTGCTTCGCCTACCCCACCCTCAGTCTTACAGGCATCGTCTAGGGAGCAAAGGTGCAGCCACTCGAGGCTCGGCTCGCGTGACGCGCGCGACGAACGCAAGAATCGCTGGCCTCACATTCCTCTTCTATATAGCGGTCGCCTTCCCAGCGATGGTCCTGTTCGACCGGGCGGCCAGCGGAGAGGGGATCGCGGCGAAGCTCTCAGGGCTAGCCCAGCACGCGACCGACGTGCGCGTCGCCGCCGTGCTCTCCCTGCTCGGCTGCTTCTCGGCACTGGTGCTGGCCGTGACGCTGTACGCGATCACGCGCGAGCAGGATCCCGATCTCGCAATGCTGGCCCTGACCTGTCGCGTCGGCGAGGGCGTGACCGGTGCGGTCTCCATCCCGTCCACACTGGGACTGCTGTGGCTCGCCACGGCCACAGGAGCAAATGCACCGGACAGGGCGGCAGCGCAGGCCCTCGGCGCGTTCCTCCTCGAGCGCACCCCAATCGTCAGCGCAACTTTCTTCGCGGTGGGCAGCACGCTCTTCTCCTGGCTCCTCCTGCGCGGCCGGATGATCCCCGTCGCATTGGCTTGGCTGGGCGTCGTCGCGTCGGTCCTGCTCGTGGTGGGCCTCCCCCTGCAGCTCGCAGGATTCCTCCGCGGCCCGCTCACCCAGCTCATGTGGCTGCCAATGGCGGCGTTCGAGGTGCCGCTCGGTCTGTGGCTGCTCAGCAAAGGCGTCGCTCCCGTCCGGTCGACCAACGTCCTGTGAATCGACGCGCTGCCGCTCCCGTGGCGCGACTCGTTGCTGGCGCCCTGCTGACCATCATCGCTGTCGCGCATGGCTCGGCACAGACCCCGCCCCCCCGTCAGCGCACGTATGCCAACCCGATCGACATCGACTATCGCTACAACTTCGAGCAGAAGAACGAAGGCATCTCCTATCGCTCGGGCGCCGATCCCGTCATTGTCGTGCAGCGCGGTGAGTACTATCTCTTCGAAACCATCGGCGACGGCTATTGGCACTCACGCGACCTCGGCACGTGGCAACACATCACACCGTCGCGCTGGCCGCTGACCGACATCGTGGCGCCCGCGGCGGTGTCGGTGCGCGACACGATTTACTTGCTGCCCAGTAGCACCAGCCCGCGGCCGATCCTGATGCTCACAGAGCCGACGAGCGGGCGCGTGGAATTCTACAATCGGCTGCTCCCCGGGCTGCCGCTGGCGCGCGCGCGCGAGGCGGATGTCCTCGCCAAACCGGATTCCGTGCAACCTGGTCCGTGGGATCCAACCTTCTTCCACGATCCGGCCACGGAGCGATGGTTCCTCTATTGGAACTCCTCGAATGCCTATCCGCTGCACGCCATCGAGCTCGATAAGACCAAGCAGCTCGCCTACCGGGGAACCCCGAAATGGCTGTTCGGTCTGGAGCCCGAGAAGCACGGGTGGGAGCGGTTCGGCCAGGACCATCGCGACACGACGACCCGGCCGTTCATCGAAGGCGCCTGGATGACCAAGCACGCGGGGCGGTATTACCTCCAGTACGGCGCGCCGGGCACGGAGTACAACGTCTACGCAACAGGCGTGTACGTCGCCGAGGATCCGCTCGGCCCATTTATCTACGCACCGTACAACCCGGTCGCATACAAGCCTGGCGGGTTCGTCCAGGGCGCCGGGCACGGCAACACCTTCCAGGACGTCTACGGCAATTGGTGGAATACGGGCACTCCGTGGATCGGGGTCAACTGGAACTTCGAGCGCCGCATCGGTCTGCACCCCGCGGGCTTCGACTCGGACGGCCAGATGTACGTCGACACGCGCTTCGGCGACTTCCCGCACTGGCTGCCGACGAAGCCGTGGGGCACGAGCGCGGAGCTCTTCACCGGCTGGATGCTCCTGTCATACGGCAAATCGACAACCGCGTCGTCCGTGCTCGACGGTTTTCCCGCGAGCTATATCACTGATGAGAACCCGCGCACCTTCTGGGTGGCCAGGCAGAACCGTCCCGGCGAGTGGCTCACGATTGACTTGGCCCGCGTGTACGATGTGAAAGCGATCCAGGTGAACTACGCGGATTACAAGTCGGGTCTCTACGGCACCGACTCCACCGTGGTCACGCAATTCCGCCTAAAGACGTCAGTGGACGGCGTTGACTGGAAAACCGTCGCGGACCTTTCGCGCGAGCGGCGTGATCGTCCCAACGCATACATCGAGCTCGTGAAGCCAACGCGCGCGCGGTTCGTACGGTACGAGCACATTCACATCGGGGCGGCCAACCTGGCTGTCAGCGATATCCGCGTCTTTGGAAACGGCCCTGGACCGCACCCGGCGACGCCCGCGGGCCTCGCCGCCCGGCGCGACCGGGACGAGCGCAATGCGGCGATCATGTGGCAGCCCGTGCCAGGGGTCGTCGGCTACAACGTGCGCTGGGGCATCTCGCCATCCAAGTTGTACCAGACCTACCAGCGGTTTGCCGACCAGGGGACGATGCTCGAGCTCCGCGCGCTCACGGTGGGGCAAGCGTACTGGGTGGCGATCGAGAGCTTCGACGAAAACGGTGTTTCGACGCTCAGTTCGGCAGTGCAAATTCCTTAGGTCGCAGCAGGTCGCAGCGGCACTTTACAGGAAGCGCGTCGTGTTGCCAACTACCGCACCTTGGCATTGCCTCGGTCCCACCGGCGTCACGCTGGCGCTGGTGCTCTTCACCCTCCAGGGCCCTGACCTCGCCGCACAGGACCGGGCGAGCGGCTCCACTCCCGAGGACTCCGTCCGCGCGGTCGAGTCGACTCGTGCCCGGGCCCTGCTGCAGGCAGACACGACCGCGCTTGCGCGAATGGTGGCCGACGAATTCATCGAGATATCGCGACTCGGCCAACTCCGGACCAAAGCGGACAACATCCGCGATATCGCGAGCGGTGCGCTCAGACTCACAGCAGTCAAATACGACAGCCTGACGGTACGGATCTACGGCGATGTTGCGGTTCTCAGAGGCATCGCCGACAACACAGGCACATTTCGCGGCATCCCGTTCAGCGGCAAGATCCGGTACACGCGCGTCTTCGTCCGACGGGATGGCCGCTGGCAAGCGGTGGCCATGCAACAGACGGCCTTACAGTGAGGCCAGCCAGCGTCGAGGTAACGAGGGAGGCTGTGCGTGACCTCCTGGAGTTGGTCTAGCCAGGGCGCGGATCTCCTTGCGCCCGCGGCCATTACGCCCGCAGCTTAAGGTGCGATCAGCGACGAACTGCAAGGAGTACCTCGCATGACGGCGCGGTCCGTTAGACAGCGGCGGGGACATCACTACTGAAAGGTGAGATTTTGACATGTGTCGGAACATCAAACGGCTGCGGCACCCCGATCACGCTCCGACCGATGCCGAGCTCCACGACGCCGCTCTCCAGTTCGTTCGCAAGATCAGCGGCTTCCACGCGCCGTCGCAGGCCAATCGGGCCGCGTTCGACACGGCCGTGCGCGAGGTGGCCGCGGCAGGTCGGGTGCTATTCCAGTCGCTCCAAGTTCGTGGCCAGGAGCGGGCCGCCGTGTAACAAGGCGTCGAAGGTAATCCATGTCCAACACCCTTGCGCCCCCCCGCGGGTCGCCCGCAGCTTAAGCGGCGCATTCACACGCAAGGAGGAACCATGAAGGCGCGTCTCGTCATTCCGGCCCTTGCCGCAGCTTGCGTCAGCCTGCTCGGCTGCGACCGAGTCGCCACCGATCCCCGCCCGTATCGCCCCTCCTTCATCACGAACGGCGCGCTCGACGGCAACGATCATCCCGCCGTGGTCCTGATCGTGATGGATGTCGCCGGGCAGCCGGCGTTCCGCTGTTCCGGCACCCTCATCGCCCCGAAAGTCGTGCTCACGGCCGGACACTGCGCCGGGGAGCCGGGCGAGTTCTCGGGCGTCCGCATCTTCACCGAGTCCGACGTCCAGGACGGCAACAACACGTATCCGTTCGCAGGCGGCCCCAACAGCGTCGAGGCGACCGAGTGGCACGCACACCCGCTCTTCACCGAGAGCGCGTTCTTCCTGCACGACGTGGGTGTCGTCCTGCTCTCCAAGGCTGTGAAGCTCGCCGCCGGCCAGTACGGCAGGCTTCCCACGCGGGACCAGCTCGACGCGCTGAAGCCGAGCAGCTCGACCCTGTTCACCGCCGTGGGCTACGGGGTGCAGCGGATCAACCCCGCCTTTGTCGAGGCCAATAGGATCCGCATGTTCGCCGAGCCGCACCTGATCCAGATCAACACAGGCTTCACGGGGGATTTCTCGCTCATGTTGTCGAACAACGCCTCGACGGGCGGGACCTGCTTCGGCGACTCGGGCGGACCCAACTTCCTCGACTCGGGCAGCGTGATCGCCGGCGTGACCTCGTTCGGGCTCAATGGGACGTGCGGCGGGACCGGGGGCGTGTTCCGGCTGGACCGGAAGAACGTGCTGGATTTTGTGGGACAATACCTGAAGTAGCTCCGCATAACCGCACAGGCGAATGGAGGACTGATGAATATGCGTTGGCTCTGCTACGTGATCGCGGCCGCGTCCCTGGGTTCCAGCCCGCTGGTGAGTCAGGCGCGCCCGTCTCCTACATCGCGTCTGAGCAGCGTACGACCGCAAGCCGTCATTGCCGAGCTCGCCGGTCTCTGGCATTTCGACCTGTACACGTCCGGCCAGACTCGCCCGGTCACCTCTGGTCAGCGCCAGATGCGGCTGCTGAGCGACTCGACCAAGCTGGTCTGGACAGAGAGCTTTGACACCAGGTCGGATACGGGCACCGGTATTCTGGGGTACGACTCGGCGAAGGGTGCCTACTATGTCCTCGGTGCGTACACGCACGAGCCGCATCCCATGGCTCAGATCGGACGTGCCGACGGGTCTGGGCGCACCATCCTGTTCGATCCGGCTTCCGGCAACCTGGAGATCCCGGGACTCCTAGTCGCGTCCGAACTGCGACTCGTGGATGCCGCGCACTTCGAGTGGGTTGCCTCGGACGGGCGCTGGCGCGCTGTATTCACCCGAATTGGCAGCTCGTGAGTCACGCGGCGGCCTCAACAAGCGCTTGACCGCCGCTTCGAAAGTCAACAAGCGCTGGCACGCGGCGCACCCGATGCCTCCGCGCGCCACAATCAAGCAGCGAATCGCGTGGCATCGCCGCCATGCGGAGCACTGTGGGTGCCGGCGCATTCCCACCCGGCCGCCGACCAGAGGACCGAGGTCCGCATTCTCGACATTTTCCAAACGCCGCGAGCACGCGGATCGATGCCGGCGGCTGGATCGATTACCTGCATCTCATTCGCTGGCGCGGACGGTGGGTCATTCTCAATGTGCTCTGGGAGATTCGGCAAGTTGCTGGGGAGCGCCGTCGCTGATCGGAGGCGTCCTCAGCCGCAACTAGCGGCGCCGCCCGCTTCGGGATACATTCGGGGTCCAAATTTCGGAGCTCCTATCATGTCGACCCGCGCATTCTGCCTCGCCCGGCGTAAGACCGAGATTCCCACGTTCGTGAAAGTGCTCAAGGCGGTGCCGCAGGAGCGGCAGGACTACCGTCCCGAGCCGCGGTCCCGCACCGCCGCCGAGCTGGCCGGATTGCTGGCGGCCGAGGAGGCGGCGCTCGTGAGCCTGCTCGACACCGGCAAGGTGCAGTGGAAGGACCAGCGGCCCGCCGCGCGCATGGCGGATATCGTGGCGGCCTTCGAGCGGAGCGCCCAGGCGGTGACTGAGCGGCTGGAGCGGCTCGACGAGAATGGGTGGACCAAACGGGGCCAGTTTCTGATGGAGGGTGCGCCGCCTTGGGAGGACACGATCGAGAATTTCGTGTGGGGCATGTTCTTCGATGCCCTCCATCACCGCGGCCAGCTCACCACCTACCTGCGCCCGATGGGCGGCAAGGTGCCCTCGATCTACGGGCCGTCGGCGGACGACCAGGGCGGTCCGTGATGGGCGCGTGCGGCGCGATGTCGCAACGCTGGAGTCTCATAGCCGCTCTGGTTGCGGCGTCGGTTGCCGCGGCCGCGCCCGCCGGCGGCCAGTCGGTCCAGTACCGCTCGGCCGCCGGCGTGGAGTACCGCTCGCAACGCGACACGGGCGCGATTGCCCGCGCCGAAAGCGCCCTCGCCGCCGACCCCCGCAACGTGGAGCGGATCATTCAGCTCGGGGTCGCGCAATCCGGCGCGCGCCAGTTCCGCGAAGCCATCGAGACATTCACGCGCGGACTGACGATCGCGCCCAACGATGCGGTGTTGTACCGGTGGCGTGGTCATCGCTACCTCTCGGTGCGCGAGTTCGACCGCGCGCTGGACGATCTGACGCGTGGCAGTCGCCTGGATAGCACCAATTACGGCATCTGGTACCACCTGGGGATCGTGCGCTACGCACGAGGCGACTTCGCCGGCGCGGCCGACGCCTTCGCACGCGCGCAGCGGCACCCCCCTGACGCAAGCGAGCTGGCCGGCGCGACCGATTGGCTGTGGATGTCGCTGTCGCGGGCGGGGCGGGCGGCTGACGCGCAAGCGATGCTGGACCGCCGCCCCGACTCGCTTCCCGCTACGAACGCGTACGTGCAGCGGCTGCGGCTGTATCGCGGGCAGATCCGCCCCGACGACGTGATCACGGCGGCCGACACCGGCGACATCGCCGTGGCCACCCTGAGCTACGGTGTGGGCAACTGGTACCTGGTGCGGGGCGACACGGCGCGCGCGCGTACCTGGTTCGAGCGCTCGGTGCGCTCCGGCGGCTGGCCCGCGTTCGGATTCATCATGTCGGAAGTCGAGCTGCGGCGGTTGCGGTAGGGACCGCGAGGAGTTCCCGTCTCAACAGCGAGGTCGTCATGCGTCACACCATGCTGCCACCGTGCAGCGGAACCCTGCTCGCCGCGATGCTGGCACTCACGCCATCACTGTCCGCCCAGGCCACTGGCCAGCGAACTCGCGAGCAGATACAGGCATCCTACAATGCCCATCAGGGTGACTTCGACTATCTGCTCGGCGATTGGGAGTTCACCTCCGTAAGCCGGGAGTTCGGGAAGGGCCGCGGCTACTGGAGTGCAGTGCGCCTTCCCGAGGGGGCGCAGATCCTGGATGAGTACCGCGTGGTGGGCGACAGTGGCCAGACCTATTACGTGACGAACACGCTCCGGGCCTACAACGCCGTGCTCGATCAATGGGACCTCGTCTCTACGGAGCAGGGAACCGGATTGCAGAACGTGGGCACCGCGCACAAGGTAGGCCCGGAGATGCACATCGAGCAGAAGTTCGGCGTGATGAGCCCAAACCCGTCGCTCTGGCGGATCCGCTATTACGACATCGGGCCGGATCGCTTCTCCTGGACCGGCGATCGCTCCACCGATGGCGGCAAGACGTGGACAGCGAAGTGGCTGCAGATCGAGGCTCGCCGCGTCGGGCCGCCGCGGAGCTTGGGCCCGCTCGCACCGGCGAAAAAATGAGCGATCCACGGGCGGCGTTCATCGAGGCCGCCGTCTGGCACGGAACACTCGAGCGCGCCGAGGCGATCCTGGCGGCGCACCCCGAGATCGCGAGCAGCGACATCCATTCGGCCGCGATCCTCGGTGACGACGCCGCCGTGCGGCGGTTCCTCGAGCTCGAGCCCGGGAACGCCACGCTGAAAGGCGGGCCCCGCGGTTGGGATGCGCTCACCCACCTGTGCTTCTCGAAGTACCTGCGGCTCGACCGCGCCCGCTCGGCGGGTTTCGTGCGGGCCGCGCAGGCGCTGCTCGATGCCGGGGCCAACGCGAATACCGGGTGGTATGAGACCAATCATCAGCCCAGCCCCGAGTGGGAGAGCGCGCTGTACGGCGCCGCCGGGGTCGCGCACCATGCCGAGCTGACGGGCCTCTTGCTCGAGCGAGGCGCCGATCCCAACGATGAGGAGACTCCCTACCACGCGCCGGAAGGGCATGACAACGACGCTCTGAAGGTCCTCGTGGAGAGCGGCAAGCTGCACGCGGACAGCCTGGGCATGATGCTGCTCCGCAAGACCGACTGGCACGACTATGCAGGAATCAAATGGCTGCTGGAGCGGGGCGTCGACCCGAATCGGCGGACCCGCTGGGGGAAGACGGCGCTACATAACGCCGTGCTGAGCGACAACGCGCTCGAGATCCTCGAGGTGCTGCTGGATCACGGCGCCGACCCCACGCTCCTTGCCGACCACCCCGACCGCTGGGACCGGTCATTCTCCGGCAGATCGGCGGTGGCGATGGCGGCGCGCCGGGGGCGTGGCGACGTGCTCGAGCTGTTCGAGCGGCGCGGCTGTGCGATCGAGCTGCAGGGCGTCGAACGGCTGATCGCCGCGTGCGCTAGGAACGACACCGCGGGGGTCGGTTCCATCGCGGCGCGCGAGCCCCAGCTCGTTCGGGAGCTTGTGGCGGAGGGCGGCAAGCTGCTCGCGGAGTTCGCAGGGACCTGGAACACCGCAGGCGTCCAGCACCTCCTCGACCTCGGCGTGCCCGTCACCGCGTTGTACGATGGCGATGAGTATTTCGATATCGCGAAGGACAGCACGGCGCTGCACGTGGCGGCCTGGAAGGGACTCCCTCCCACGGTGCGGCTGCTCATCGAGCGGGGAGCGCCGGTCGACGCCAAGGATGGAAAGGGGCGTACACCGCTGGCGCTTGCCGTCAAGGCGTGCGTGGACTCCTACTGGACGCACCGGCGCACGCCGGAGGCGGTTCGGGCGCTGCTCGATGCGGGTGCCTCGGTGCGCGGCGTCGCGTTTCCCTCAGGGTACGCGGAGGTCGACGAGCTGCTCGAGGTGCACCGCCAGTGAACGGCCTGACGCGCTCAACGTCGCCGTCGTCGCCGATGTGTTCTCCGTTCAGGGATCAGAACTCGTAGCGCATCCCGAGCTGCGCCTGCCGCGGCGCGAACGCGCCGCTCTTCTTTCCGTAATTCAGGTCGTTCGCGCGACCGACAAAGCCGGAGTAATTGTCCCAGTTGAAGATGTTGAAGGCCTCCGCGCTCACGCTGATGCGGCGGTCGCCACCCACCGGCACGCTCTTGGCGAGCCGCAGGTCGAAGGTGCGATACATGTTGTTCCACGCAGCCACGGGTCGGATGACCCGGTTCGCGCTATCGGCGACGAAGTCGTCGGCGGTGGTGTTGTCGTGGTTCGCGTCCGTCCCGACGGTCCCGACGTAGGGCCGCGGCGCCGCGAAGATCGCCACCGAGGACAGTTTCAGGCCGAACGGCAGGTCGCCGATCCCGGAGAACACGAGACGCCAGCGCTCGTCCGCCGTGGTCGGCTGCATGATCAAGTACGAGCGGTCGATGTAGCCGCCGAGCCCTTCGAACTGCGACTTGTACGACCCCAGCGTGAGCGCCGTGTTGAGGCGCAACCCGGGCCGATCGTACGTCACACTGCCGATGAGCGCGTCGAACTTGGCGCGGCCGACATCGTCGTACAGCGTGATGGTCCCGTAGCTATTGGTGAGGTTTCGCTGGCCCGTCTGCGTGTTCAACCAGTTGGGCGTGATCTGCACGTACAGGTGGCGCGCGTCCTGGTGAATGTAGTCCACGTTCAGCGCGACCACATCCGTGAGCTGGTGTCCGATGCCGATGGAGAACTGCCGGTTCTCGGGGGTCTTCATGTTGGTCTTGAGCAGGAACATGTTCGGCGCCGTGGTGCCACCGCCTGACAGCACGATCCGCCGCAGCGAGTCGGGGTCGGTCGTGCCGGGGTTTGGGAAGTCGTAGGAGCGCCAACCCGCCGACTGCTTCTCGAAGAACGCCATGAACGTGGTGATCCGGTCGTACATGATGCCGGCGCCGCCGCGCAGGAAGGTGCGATGGCTGTTCAACACATCCCACGAGAAGGCGAGGCGCGGGCCGACGTTGTTCAGGTCGTTCTTGCGGTGGCCCGTGTTCAGGAAGTTCTGGAGCAGCGGGATCGCCTGGAGCTGGGGGTCGCTCGCCCAGGGCACGGTGAAACCGTTGTCGAGCGTGTTGATCTCGGCGTCGTAGCGGAGACCCAGGGTCAGCTGGAGGTTGCGCAGCGTCTGCCATTGGTCCTGAACGTACGCGCCCACGCTCCAGCCGTGGGTGATGGCGCGAGCGTCCTCCGCCGAATTCCGGTCGTAGAAGCCGACCCCGATGCGGCCGAGGGATGGGCGCGAGCTCGTGTCCGTGGGGAATTGGAAAAATCCGTCGACGTTGCTGGGTTGCCAGCTGTTGGTGCGCACCCGCGCCAGCTCGATGCCCCCCGTCGCAATGTGCCGCCCCTCACCGAGGGTGTAGGTAGCGCGGTCGATCAGCCGGACAGACGTTTCCTTGAGAACGAGCGGGAAAGTGTTGGTGCCGAAGGTGATGCTGGGATACACCTTGGTGACGCCCGGCTCGAGCGGCGACTCGTTGTGGCTCCAGTACAGCACGTTCAGGGAGAGCTCGTTGGCGACCGCGGAGCTGGGCGTGTACGTGTCCCGGAGCTGGACGCTGTGGACCCAGTACTTGGCGTTGATGCCAGAGTTGCGCGCTCCGGTCCCGCCGAAGTTCGTCTCGCTGTTGTAGTAGCGACCGGCCCACACCAGGTCGAGCGCGTGGGCGCCGCCGAGCGGCGCCGTCAGCCGCACCACACCGGTGTGGTTCTTGGTCGGCGCCTTGAAGGTCCCGGCGTAGGGGTCCCAGATGCCCGGTTGGATCGCCGGCCGCCCGGGCACGACGGTGATGCCGTCGTCGATGCTCTGGCCCTCGTAGCTGACCGCGAAGAACAGCTTATCGCGCCGGAGCGGCCCGCGCAGGTTGAAGCCGAACTGGGCGCGGCTGTAGTCCGGGATCGAGAACGTCGCGGGGCTCCGGGTCCGCGCCTCCCGCTGGATCAGGTCGAGCGCCTTGAGGGCGTTGCTCTGGCCGTAGCCGAACACGGAGCCGCGGAACTCGTCGGTGCCGCGCTGGGTCACCGCGCTGATGACGAACGACGCGCCGCGCGTGTACTGGGCATCGTAGGGGTTCAAGTGGACGCGGAACTCGCGCATCGCCTCCTGCGGCAGCGGCGAGCCCGTCTGCGGAATCCCCACAAGGTTGCCGTTGAAGAAGCTCTTCCACTCAGCGCCGTCCAAGTAGAAGTTCCAGAAACGCAGGTCCGGCAGCGGACCGGCAGCGGGGAGCGACCGGCCGGCGGTGGGCGCAAAGGTCTTCATCCCTGGCACGATGGCGGCCAGGTTGATGGTGTTGCGCGTATTGAGAGGCAGGTTGAGGATTTCAGCGCTGACCACCGGCGTCGAGACGTCGTTGCGCTGCACCTCGAACACGGGCTCGCGCTGGTGCGTGACCGCGACACCCTCGACGGCCACGGCGGCCTCCTGGAGCTCGAAGTCGAGTGAGGCCCTCTGGCCGACCAGCAGCTCGATGTCCCGCTCCTGCGCCCGGTAGCCCAACAGGACGAGGCGGACGCGGTAGGCGCCGGGCGGCAGGCCGACGATGGTATAGGTGCCCTCCGCCGACGTGAGCGCGCTGCGCTGCTGGCCGGTCTCCCGGTTCAGCACCGCGACCTGCGCGGCGACGAGCGGCTTGCCGTCCGTCGCCGTGACGCGGCCGTGGAGCGAGATCGTGTTTTGGGCGAGAACGCCGGTGGCGCCGCCGAGCAGCCCGCCGACGGCAAGCAGCACGGCCCAGACCCGACGAGCAAGTACGGACAGCATGGGACGATCCTCCTGTGAAAAGGGGCGTGCGGCGCGAACGGCGTCGCTCAGCGCCGGCGGCCCCGCCTGAACTCCAGTACATAGGCCCCGCCGGCCGGCAGCTCCAGCCTCAGCGGCGCGACGCGGTCCGAGAACGTACCGAGCGGGCGACGCCCGGTCTCATCGATGCGCTCGATCTGCCCGCCGCCCCAGAGGCCGTAGGCACGCGGGTCGAAGGCGAAGGAGACGGACGTGGGCTGGTCGACGATGCTCGCCACCGCGACCGCGACGCCGCCATCCGGCTTGCCCCATGCGCCGGCGACCGCCGCCGGAAACCGCGCCACCGAGACGGTCGGCCCGCCGCGCTGCGCGGCGTAGATCGAGACGCGCGAGAGGTCCACATCGACGAGCGGCACCGTCAGCTCCGGCGGGCGCAGCAGCGTGCCGTACAGGAGGTAGTCCAGCGCGCGGGCTCGGATGCGCGCCAGGCGCATCATGTAAGCCGCCTCCTCCGGCCGGTCCACCAACTGTGAGGCGCGGAAGTTTGCGATCGTAGGCTGGAGCCCCCAGGCGAACGACCGCGCTTGCTCCAGGTAGAACTGCCGGCGGAAACGCGTGTCCAGAAGCTTGAGCGGCTCCTGCGGCGCGAACTGTGGGGGCCACAGCTCGTCATACGGCGGCATCACGAGCGACGAATAGCTGCCGTAGGTAACGCCGTACGCATGGTAGACCGCCTGGAAGAACGGGATCGGCTCCCAGCCGCTCCCGGGGTCGGTGTACCGCTCCTGGCTCACCTGGAGCGTGAGCATGAGGTCCAGCTCCGGCAGCCACGGCTCGCCCGCGCCTTCGCCCGCCAGCAGCACCGGCCGCCCCGGCGCCGCCGCGGCCCGGATCTGCGCCGCGAGCGCGCGGAACCCGCCCATCCAGTAGTTCCCGCCACCGACGGGGTGTCCATGCGTCGAGTCCCAGCACACCAGCGACTGGACCGCCTGATCCATGTAAATCCCGTCGACGCCGTAACTGTCCAGCACGGTGTCGGCGATGCCGGCGTACTTGGCGCGCCACGGCGGAGTGGTCACATCCATGGTGGCGCAGGGCTGCGGGTCGAAGACGTTGTAGACCTCTTCGCGGACCCGGCCGTCCTTCTCCTTCACCGCCCAGCGCGCGGCACCCTCGTTGGTCCAGCTCGGCGTGCCGGTGCACCACAGCCGCTGATTCATGTAGACCATCGCGTGCTCGGCGTGCCGGTGCACCACAGCCGCTGATTCATGTAGACCATCGCGTGGCTGCCGGCGGCGTGGGCCGTCGCCAGCGCGGCGCGGAACGAGTCGACGCCCTCCCGCGGCGGGAGATAGTCGGGGAAGCTCGTGTCGTACGGGCCGTGATGCCACCAGTGCCAGTAGATGCTGACGGGGAGGCCGAGCGCATTCTGCAGCGCGAGCGCCGGTGGCACGACGCCGGGCGAGCGACCTCGGTTCCAGATCCACATGCCGGTGCGGAGCAGCCATTCCGGGACGAGGCCGCGACGCAGCCGGCTCTCCCGCGCCCAGCCCTGGCGTGTGCCCCATGCGCGGTAGCGCTCGGCGGCCGTGATCCAGTCACCCTGGAATGTGCCGAGCAGCGCGGCGTACGCCGGCATCCACTGCGCCCGCGGGCTCGCCGGATTCTCGAGCGGGTGAACCAGCTCGTAGCCGCGCGAGCCGTTCGAATCGCCCCAGACGGCAAACGTCTTTCGGTACGCGAGCGTGTCATCGGCGGCGGCGTACAGGCCGCCACCGCCGCCCCGCCGGTACAGCGCGATCACCTGGAGCGAGAGCGTTCCCGGATAGGACCATTCGAGGCGGCGGCCTTTGCCGTCGGGTCCCGCGAGCAGCATGGCCGGCTCCCGCGCCAGCGCGCCCATCGAGCGGGGCACCGCCAGCTCCTCGCCGCTCCCGAGCTGCCGCAGACCGGTGAGCCTGGGGAAACGCACCTGCTCGATCGCCATCGGGCCCAGCGAGTCCACCACGATACGCCACTCCGAAAGGCTCGAGTCTCCGTAGAGCCGGACGGCGGCGGTGACCCGCAGTGCTGGCGCCTCTATCAGTCCGAAGTCACTCCAGACCAAGGCGACCCCCGGTCGCTCGCCCGCGAGCCGGTGCCAGGAGAAGGTACGCGCCGAACTCGGCACTAAGGCGGAGGCGCCCGGTGTGAGCCGGTCGAGCTGCCAGATGCCGGCGCCAGTCCTCGCAGCCCGCGCTTCGAGGAACGACTGAGCGGTCGCGCGATCCGTGAGGTCGAGCAGCGAGCCGTTGCTTGGGTCGAAGCCGAGACGAATGCCCCGGTTCTCGAGCCAGAGCGTGTCCGGCGGCGGCGCCTGGACGTGGGTCGACGCCGCGCGCGGACCGGCGCCGGGAGCGGGCACGGTCGTCAGGGTGGCTGCCACGAGCAGCGCGGCGAGTCGTTGCATGCTGTCGTGACATCCTACGCCGCGCGCCCTAGATTGCAACCTCGCGCTCGCCACCTCCCCGAGCCATCACCCGACGTCACTCATGCGGATTCGACCGCTCGTGTCACGACCGCTCGCACTCCTCATCGGGGCCTGGGTGGAGGCATCGGGGCTGCGCGCGCAGGCTCCGCCCGCCCGGTGGACGCCGGAGCTGGCGTTCACGGTCAAGCGCGTCGCCGGCGTGGCGATCTCGCCGGACGGGCGCTGGGCGGCGGTCGAGCTGTCCGAGCCAGTGATGGAAACGGAGGTGAGTGAGTGGCGCACGTCCGTGCACGTCTTTCCCATCGGCGCTGCGGGACCGCATGCCTGGCGGGTCGCGACGCCGGCGAGCTCTCCCGCCTGGTCGCCGGACGGGCGTTGGCTTGCGTTCGTTTCGAACCGGTCGGGGAAGCCGAATGTGTGGCGCGTCGGGCTCGACGCCGCGCCAGCGGAGCAGCTCACCGACGTCGTCGGAGAGCTGGGCGAGTTCCGCTGGTCGCCGGACGGACGGCGCCTGGCGTACGTGGTCACGGACCCGCCAGCGGAGCAGGAGCTGCGCCAGGCGCGGGAGAAGCGAGACGCGCGCGTAGTCGGAGAGACCTACCGGTTCGCGCGACTCTACAGCCTCGATTTGTGGGCAGGGGCTGGCAGGGCCGGGCGTCCGCTCACGCCTCCCCACCTCCAGGTGGGCGGGCACCGAGGCGCCGGGTTGAGCGGCGCCGCGTTCGACTGGTCGCCGGACGGTTCGGCGATCGCCTTCTCGCACTCGCCCTCGCCGTTCGGGGACGATTGGGTGCGGGCCGACGTGTCCGTGGTGGACGTCGCGACGGGCCGGGTGCGGCCGCTGGCCGCGACGCCGGCGGCGGAGGGCGGGGTGGCGTGGGCGCCCGACGGCCGCTGGATCGCCGTGACGGTCTCGGACGCGCCCGCGACGTACGCCCTCACCTTCCGGGTCGTCCTCATCTCGCCAGCGGACGGCACGGCTCGTCCGTTGGCGGACAGCTTCGATCGGCGGCCGGCGATCGTCGGCTGGACGGGCGATGCGCGCGCCGTAGTCATCAGCGAGGCGCGCGGGACCGTCTCGCGGCTCAGCGCCCTGCCGGCGGATGGCGGCGTCGCCGTGGACCTGTCCCCGGACACGCTCATGGTGTCCGCGCCGAGTCTGAATCCGGCGGGCACGCACGTCGGGTTCGTTGCCGAGGCGCCGGACCGCGCGCCGGAGCCGTATGTGAGCCGGCTCACGCCGTTCGCGCCGCTCCAGGTGGCGGAGCTGCAATCGCTTCCCGCCATCCCGTTCGGAACGACGGAGGCAATGCGGTGGCGCTCGTTCGACGGCCGCGAGATCGAGGGTCTCCTGACCTACCCGGTCGGCTACCGGCCGGGGTCGCGCGTGCCGCTGCTGACGATCCTGCACGGCGGCCCACCCTCGAGCTTCACGCGGACGTTCACCGGCAGTGTGAGCGCGTACCCGATCGCCGCCTTCGCTTCCGCCGGCTTCGCGGTGCTCCGCCCCAACGTCCGCGGGAGCTCTGGCTATGGCCGCGAGTTCCGCTACGCAAACCTGCGTGACTGGGGTGGCGGCGACTTCCGCGACGCGATGGCCGGGATCGACGCGCTGGTTCAGCGCGGCGTTGTGGACGCCGACCGGCTCGGCGTGATGGGGTGGAGTTACGGCGGGTACCTCACGGCCTTCGCGATTACGCAGACCACCCGATTTCGCGCGGCGTCCGTAGGCGCCGGGATCACGAACCTGGTCTCGTACGTCGGGGTGACAGACATCCCGGGGTTCATCGGGTCCTACTTCGGCGGCGAGTTTTGGGACGCACCCGAGCTGTGGCAGGATCGCTCCGCGGTGCTTAACGTGAAGGCCGTGACGACGCCGACCCTCATTCAGCACGGTGAGAACGACCTGCGGGTGCCGGTCTCGCAGGGCTACGAACTCTACACGGCGCTCAAGCGACGGGGCGTGCCGGTCACGATGGTCGTGTACCCGCGTCAGGGGCACGCACTCGATGAGCCCAAGCTCCAGCTCGATGTGATGCGCCGGAACCTGGAGTGGTTCGAGCACTGGGTGATGGGGGATCGGAATTAGCGCACGGAGGGACGGCATGACACGCGCCTTCTTTACACTCCTGTTGTCCTGCATCTCGCCGGCAGCCGCGCTCACCCAGGGGCTGCCGCGCGCTCGTCCCGCGGACGTGGGCCTCTCAGCCGCCGCCCTCGAGCGGATCGCTCCGGCGCTGCAGGCCTATGTGGATTCAGGGAAGCTGCCCGGCCTCCTCGCGGTCGTCGCGCGGCACGGCAAGCTGGCCTATGTCGGCACTGTGGGCTCGATGGATGTGGAACACCGCCGCGCCATGCGCTCGGACGCCGTATTCCGCATCTACTCCATGACCAAGCCGATCACCAGCACCGCCATCATGCAGCTGTACGAGCACGGCAAACTGCGCCTCGATGATCCGGTGTCCAAGTACATTCCCACCTTCGCAGGTGTCAAAGTGTACGCCGGTGGCAGCGCGGCGCAGCCCGTGCTGCGCGATCCCGAGCGGCCGATCACGGTGGCGGACTTGCTGACCCACACCTCGGGCCTCACCTACGGCCCGTTCGGCAACTCCCCCGTGGACACGATCTATCTGCGAGCGCGCCTGTTCGAGCCTCACTGGACCAGCGCCCAGCTCGCGGACAGCCTGGCACGGCTGCCGCTGGCGTTCTCCCCTGGCGCGAAGTGGAATTACAGCTTTGCCATCGACGTCCTCGGTCGTATCGTCGAAGTCGTTTCGGGCACGACGCTCGATCGCTACCTCGACAGCGCGCTGTTCCGGCCGCTCGGCATGCGTATGACCGCCTTCCACGCGACGCAGGGGATGGACGGGCACATCATACCGGCGTATGCTCGCGGCGCCGATGGCAAGCTGCATGCCATGTCACCCCTGTTGTCGCCGGACTTCACCGCCGAAGGCAGGCTGCTCTCCGGCGGTGGCGGGCTATTGTCGACCGTCGGAGACTACCTCCGGTTCGCGCAGATGCTGTTGAATGGCGGCGAGCTGGACGGCAACCGCATCCTGCAGCGTGAGACCGTGGAGCTCATGATGCAGAATCACCTGCCGCCCGACCTGACCCCGATCGCCATCACCCGCGACTGGCCGCCCGGGCGCTCGGGATTCGGGTACGGCGGCGCCGTGCGCGTGGATTCGGACAGCGCGGTCGCCGGGTCACCGGGAACGTTCCGCTGGGCGGGGTACGCGACCACGTTCTTCTGGATCGATCGCAAAGCCGATCTCATCGGGATGGTATGGACCCAGTACCTGCCGGTTACGGAGAACTGGTCGCTGGATGCCCAGTTTCAGCGGCTGGTATATGCTGCCGTGCCGGGCCCGGTCCACTAGCGTACCAGCCTCAGGGCCAGGCGGCTCCTCTGACGTAGACCTGCTCGATCCGTGGCACGCCCGTCGCTCCCACACGCAGCCGCACGGTGAGGTCACTCACGGCCGGCGTGGCTGTTCCCTCAGGCACGAAGTACTGCTCCACGCCGAAGACGTACCGCCCGCTGCGGGCCCGGCCCTGAAGTGCTACTGCGTCCGAATCAAGTGTCGCCGGGCGCTCGAGCGACAGTCGTTTCGGGACGTGGAACGGACCCTCACGCCGCAGCACGACCCAAACCGGCGTGCCGTTGGGGATCCGGAGCCGGGCCGCCGTCGAGTCCCAGGGGCGGCTGAACTCATATCCGAGATTGAGATACTGGCCGCGCAACAGGTCCCGCGGGTCGACCGGCACCACTTTCACGAGGATCGACGGGCCGGACGCCGCCCGCACGTGCTCGCGAACTGTCCAGCCCGCGAAGAACAGCAGCTGAACGCCCACCCATCCGGCGGCCAGCTTGAGGCGGGTCACGTGGCCGCCTCGATCCGTACCATGACCGCCCGTCGCCACCGCTCCATGGCCCACGCGGTGCCGAGCAGTACGACCCCGCCGAGCACGAACAACGTGCCGGTATCCGCGAGACCGCCGATCAGATCGATGAACCGCGTGACGATGCCGAGGCCGAACGCCAGGACGCCGGTATTCACGAAGTCCCGCTGCCGCGACAGGCCGCCGTAGACCACCAGCCAGAGTGCGAACAGGAACCACAGGACCCAAGCCGCGGCTGATACGATCACCGTGCCGACCTGGAACCGATCCGCCGTACCGAACTCGAAGACGCTCACCGCCGGGCCGGGGGGAATCACGCCAACGTCGATGAGCAGCGCCACAACGCAGGTCGTCACGAGCAGGACCAGCAGGAGCGAGAGCCGCGCCCGCAGCCATGGGACCTCCGGCGCCAGACGGTTCCAGCCCAGGGCGACGCCGGCCGAACCCAGCACCAAGGCGCCTAGGGGCAGTGCGAGGGAGCCCGTGGAGACGGTCTCCGCCCGTTCCGAGAAGCGGCGGAAGAAGCCCAGCACATAGACTCCGTAGAAGAGCATGAGCTGGGCGGCACCCCGCATCACAGATCGGATACGACGTTCCTGCTGCGGCAGCGTGCTCTGCGCGCCGAGCAGCGCGAGCCCCATCCCCACCGTGAGCATGAGATAGGCAGTGAACCCGGTGGTGTGCAGCGGTGAGGCGGAATCCGCGCCTTCGAAGTGGAGCCACAGCCACGCGGCGAGGATCCCGAGGCCGGAGATGGCCGGGGACCGGAGGAGCACCGCCAGCGGGGCGATCGCCACGAGCCAGACCAGCATCGCACGCGGCGGGTTGGCCGGGAGATGATAGATCTGGCCGACGAGCGCGAGCCCTCCCAAGAACAGGCCTGCACCGAGAAAGTGCAACGCTTCGGCGAAGTGCGGGTACGGCCGTCCGGTCACCTGAATCCACAGGCCTGCGCCGTGCGTGCCGCCGAGCAGGAGCAAGAAGCCGACGATCTTGACCCCAGCGCCGATCTGCTGCCAGTTCGCAGCGATGAGCAGAATAACGCCCAGAATCGTGACAGCCGCACCAAGCCGCCCGAGCACTCCGCCCAAGCTCAGCCAGCCCCGCTCTCGCTCCCGCTCGGCAGCCAGCGCCGTTAGCTGCTCCGCGACGCCCGAGTCCACCAGCCCCTGCGCTCTCGCGGCGCGCAGCAGCTGCTCGAGCTGTTGAGCGAAGGAAGCCATGCGGGTCTAAGGTAGGAGACGCGCCGGGGAATGCCAGCCGCCATCCCTTGCGGCAAGTGACACAATCGCTCACAATCCCACGGTATCGCCCCGCTAACAAGTGGAGTCGGAGGTCGTTATGGATCGGAGAGGCTTCATCCAGGATACGGCGGCCACGGCGGTGGCCATCGCGCTGCCGGGTCAGCGCCGGAGAGACGAGCCCGACCTCGCCCCCGTGTTCGCGCAGATCGAAAAGCAGCACGACGAGGCGGTGCAGCGCCTGCAGGCGTGGATCCGGCAGCCGTCGATCGCGGCCGAAAACCGGGGCGTAAACGAGGGCTGCGAGCTCACCATGCGGATGCTGCGCGAAGCGGGATTCGGTGCGGTCACAAAGGTTCCCACGTGAACCAGAAGGGCCCGGAGGCGGCGTTTATCGCGGCACTCCACGCCATCCGCGGGGCCGGCCGCAAGCCCCCGGTGAACTTCGTGCTCGTCGCCGAGGGCGAGGAGGAGATCGGCTCGCCACACTTCACCCAGATCGTGCGCCGGCCCGAAGTGCTCGCAGCGCTGCGGCGCTCGATGGGCATCTTCATGCCGGCCGCCGCACAAGGGCTCGACGGACAGGTGACCATCACGCTCGGCGCCAAGGGCGTGATCGAGTGCGAGCTCGTGTCGAGCGGCGAGCGCTGGGGTCGCGGGCCGCGGCAAGACATCCACTCGAGCAACAAGGCACGCGTAGACAGCCCGGCGTGGCACCTGGTGCAGGCCCTCGCGTCGCTGGTCTCGCCCGACGGGAACGAACCCGTGATCGACGGCTACACCGACAAGGCACGTCCGATCTCGCCGGCGGAAAAGGCGATGGTCGCTGAGGCGGCCCGTCGCCTCGACGAAACCGCCGCGAAGAAGCAGCTGGGCGTGGAGCACTGGGTGCGCGACGTGAGTTGGCCAGAAGCGCTGGAGCGACTGGTGTCGCGCCCCACGGTCAACATCGAGGGCCTGGTCGGCGGGTACACCGGCCCCGGCGGAAAGACCATCCTTCCCCACAAGGCCGTGGCCAAGCTCGACCTGCGGCTGGTGCCCGACATGACCGCCGCCGAGTCGCTCGCTGCGCTCAAGGCACACCTGGCGAAGCGAGGGTTCGGAGACATCGAGGTGAACATGACGGGCGGCTACGACCCCACCAGCACGCCCGCTGACGCCACGCTCATCCGGGTGCAAGAGGCGGTGTACCGGCGCTCGCGGATCGACCCGATCGTGCTGCCGCGCAACGCCGGCTCGTGGCCGGGTTACGTGTTCACCGGCGATCCACTGCGGCTCCCCGCGGGCCATTTCGGCCTGGGTCACGGCAGCGGCGCGCACGCCCCCGACGAGTACTACCTCATCGAGTCGACGACACCCAAAGTCCAGGGCTTCGACGGCGCGGTGCGCTCCTACGTCGAATACCTGTACGAAGTCGCGAGCACGGGCTGAGATCGGGCGTCAACCTGCTTCATTGTTGCGTGGACGCAGCGGGCAGATTCGCAAACGGGCGCAAGTGTTGTTAGTCCGCAACTTGCACTGTGGGGCAAACAGAGTCTCCGCCGCCCTTGGTTTCTACGTTTCCTGGAGGACCCGATGCGACCAAGACCACCTGTGGCTCCAGCCCTTGCTCTTCTCGTCCTCGCCTGTCTGGCACCGCTGGCCCTGGCCCAGCGCGCCCCCGAATGGCGCGTCGGTGCAGGTTACCTCATCTCACGCCCCAACGACACGCACTTGTGGGGTCTGAACGTTCGGCGCGAGCAGCAGCTTACCCGAGCGCTTGTCTATCGCGGCGTCGCCTCAGTCGACTTCCTGGGATTGGATCTCTTTAACCCGTTGCTCGCCACGGTAGGCGCCGATGTGGGGCTGCGCGCTCGCTTGGCCCCGCTCACCGGCTTGATCGCCCTCGGTCCGACCCTCGGCTACGTCGTCGCGTCCCGACGCGTCGACACGTATTGCCAGAGCGGCAGCTGCTACACGGTGCAGCGCGGCTACGAACCCGGCCTCGTGCTCGCCGCGACCGCGTCCGGAGCCCTGGGGCTGCAGATCAGCTCCGAGCTGCGGATCTTCTACGAGGCACGCGTCCACGTGCCCTCGGGCATCGGCCGGTCGGGATACGCCGGCGATCCTCACGCGGCCTTCGTGGAGCTCGCGTTCGGCGTTACCCTCCTCCGCTGATGCAACGACGCGCGGGCATGCGACGGCCGCAGTGACGTCGGGCGCGCGCGCCCTTCTCCTCCTCGTTGTGGCGGCGGGACCGACCGCCGCACAGCAGCGCCCCTGCGACCCACCGACGCCGCTCGGCCCCAGCCACGATCTATACTGCATCGAGCTCGTCCCCGCGCCGGGAGTCATGGGAGTCTCAGGGCGGGTCGAGCTTGCCTATCCTCCGGGCCCGTTCACTGTCGCGGTCACCCCGGACGGCCGCTCGCGCTACGTCCCCGTAGTCTCACTCCAGGGTCTGCCACGCCTCTCGTCGCAGGCGACGTCTGCGGCCTACGTCGCCTGGGTCACGCCACCGCAGATGGACACGGTGATCAAGTTGGGTGAAGTGCGGAACGGTAGCACGACACTGCGCGCGGTCGATCTCGACAAGTTCGTGGTGCTGATCACAGCGGAGCGCGATCGGCGGGCGCCCCAGCCGACCGGCCGTGTGGTGCTGCGGGGCCAATCGCCCAGCACGCGGCTCTTCCCTCCGGATCTGCTCGAGTTCTCAATCGGCGCGATGGGACAATCGCCCGGCACAGGCCACCACGAGCACGGTGACTCGGACGCCGCTCCGGACAGCCTGCATTGGCCCATGGTGCCGATGCCGCGCGGGCTTACCATGCTCCCGGCGGAGATGGCGCTCCGACCCCAGGTCACGCCGTACCTGCCAGTTGGAACGCCACCCGACGCGCATCCCAGCGAGCTCCTGCGATTCGCTGATGGTGACACGCTCCGACTCGAGGCCGGCCTGGTGCGCCGCACCCTGAAGGGTCAGACCTACACGATGTACGGTTTCAACGGTCAGTATCCGGGGCCGCTGATCGAGGTCGCCCGAGGCTCGGAAGTGGTCGTGGCGTTCACCAACCGGCTGCCCGAGTCGACGACCGTCCACTGGCATGGCATCCGACTCGATAACCGGTTCGACGGCACGCCCGACCTCACGCAGCCGGCGGTGCCACCGGGCGGTGCCTTCGTCTACCGGGTCCGCTTCCCCGACGCCGGCGTCTACTGGTATCACCCGCACGTTCGCGAGGACATCCAACAGGAGCTCGGGCTGTACGGCAACGTGCTGGTGCGCTCGCCTGACGGGACGGCGTACGGTCCTGCCAACCGGGAACAGGCGCTGATGCTCGACGACCTGCTCGTCGGCCCATCCGGACCGATTCCCCTCGGCCGGGAGTCGCCGACGCACGCGCTGATGGGCCGGTTCGGCAACCTGTTCCTCGTGAACGGCGAGCCCGACTACCGGCTGGCCGCGCGGCACGGGGAGGTGATCCGCTTCTTCCTGACCAACGCGTCGAGCACGCGTACCATGAACATCTCCTTTCCCGGTGCGCGCATGAAGATCGTGGCATCGGACGCCGGCCCGTTCGAGCGCGAGACGTGGGTCGAGAGCGTGGTCATCGCGCCGGCCGAGCGCTACGTCGTGCACGTGCGCTTCGACCGGCCGGGAAGGGTCGCGCTGGTCAATCGAGTCGAGGGTCTCGACCACCTGTTCGGCCGTTTCCTCCCGGAGGTGGATACGCTCGGCATCGTCGAGGTCGCCGCAGAGCGGGTCGGGCACGACCTGGCCGCGAGCTTCGCCGCCTTGCGGCGCGATACCACGACGACGCGCGAGCTCGAGCCGTATCGGCAATTCCTGCAGCGTCCGACGGACAAGTCCCTCATCCTGACGTTGGAGACCCGAGGGCTCCCGCCGGTGACGCAACGGTTGATGCAACTCGACTCCATTTACTTCGCTCCCGTCGAGTGGAGCGGCACCATGCCAATGATGAATTGGGCATCCACCGGCCGGCAGGTACGCTGGATTCTGCGCGACCCTGCCACGGGCCGGGAGAACATGGACATCGACTGGCGATTCCGGCGGGGCGAACCGGTCAAGCTGCGGCTGGTCAACGAGCGATTGAGCTTCCACGGGATGCAGCATCCAATTCACTTGCACGGCCAGCGGTTTCTCGTCCTGGCAGTGAACGGCGTGCCGAACGACGATTTCGCGTGGAAGGACACCGTGCTGGTGCCGGCCGGCTCCGTGGTGGATATTGTGCTCGACCCTTCCAACCCCGGTCGCTGGATGCTGCACTGCCACATCGCCGAACATCTCGCGGCCGGCATGATGATGGCCTTCACGGTGGAATAGCGAGGAGTCTCTCATGCGCCCGCTCGCTCTCGTCCCGCTCGCTCTCGTCATGCTTGCGCCCGCCACGCTCCCGGCGCAGCGCCCCGACTCGCTCGCGACCGATGTCCGCCAGTACGTCGTCGTGGACTCTGGGTTAGTGGCGCTCACGCACGTGCTCCTCGTGGACGGTACGGGCGCTGCCCCCAAGCCGGACCAGACGATCGTGATTCGCGATGGCCGCATCGCCGAGGTGGGGCCCGCCGCGTCGGTCCAGGTCCCGGCCGGTGCGCAAACCATGGACTTGAGCGGGTCCACGGTGATCCCGGGACTGGTAGGGATGCACGATCACCTCTTCTATACGGCCGCCGGCGGTCGCGCCGTCCAGATGTCGTACACCGGGCCGAGACTGTATCTGGGCTCGGGCGTGACGACCATCCGGACCACGGGGAGTCGGGCGCCCTACGCCGAGATCAACCTCAAAGACCAGATCGACCGCGGTCTCACACCGGGGCCCCGCATCCATCTCACCGCGCCCTACATCACCGGGCCCCAGGGCGGCGGCAGCATGGCGGTCGTGAGCTCCCCCGAAGCCGCCAAGCGATTTGTCACGTATTGGGCCTCGGAGGGGGCGACTTGGATCAAGGCGTACGCCGACATCCGCCGCGCCGAGCTGGGCGCGGCCATCGCGGAGGCACACAAGCGCGGCATCAAGGTGACCGGGCACCTGTGCTCCGTGAGCTTCCAGGAAGCGGTGGCGCTCGGCATCGACAACCTGGAGCACGGGATGCTCACCGCGTCCGACTTCGATCCGGCGAAGCAGCCGGACGTCTGCCCCGTCACGCTGCTGGGTCAACTCAACCAGGCGGACCCGCGGGGGGAGGTCGCGCAGGCCACCATCCGGACGCTGGTGCAGCACAAGGTCTCGATGACCTCCACGCTCGCCGTGTACGAGCCGTTTGTAGCGAACCGCCCCACGAAGGATGCGCGAGTCCTCCAGGCGATGGCTCCCGAAGTGCGGACGAGCTACAGCAAGATCCGAGACGAGATCGACTCGACCGGCCACGGGCCCGTGACGCAGCAGGGCCTCCAGGGCGCGATGGCGTTCGAAAGGGCGTTCGTGGACGCTGGAGGACTGCTCGCCGCCGGCGTGGACCCGACCGGCATCGGCGGCGCGCTGGCGGGGTTCGGCGACCAGCGCAACTATGAGCTGTTCATCGAGGCGGGGTTCACACCGGCGCAGGCGGTGCGCATCCTGACCGCGAACGGGGCGAAGATCCTCGGCGTCGACAAACGACTGGGAACGGTCGAGGGCGGGAAGCTCGCCGATCTCGTGGTGCTGCGCGGCGACCTGGCCGCGGAGCCATCGGTCATCCGGAACGTGACGCTCGTGTTCAAAGACGGCGTCGGGTACGATTCCGCAAAACTGATCGGGTCGGTGCAGGGGAGGGTAGGAGTAAACTGACCTATGATCCAGGGTGTCTTGTTCGATCTTTTCGAAACCCTGGTCACCGAGTCGCACGCTTCCATCCAAAGGGCTTCCTCCCTCGCCTCACGGCTCGGTCTGAACGACGATGCCTACCGACGGCATTGGAGGTCCCGGCGCCCGGATGTCGTGCTGGGCCGCTCCACCTTCCGGGAGACCCTGGCTCAAATCGCGCGCACGCTTGGTACGCCACCTGACGAGAGGATCTTGGACGATATTCTGTCGGAACGCGTGCGCCAAAAAGCCGCGGTGCTCTGTGACGTCCCATCAGACGTGCTTGCAACCATGGAGGCGTTGCGGGCGCGGGGCCTGAGGCTCGCCTTGGTCACCAACAGCTTTCGCGAAGATGTCGCCGCCTGGGACAGTTCGCCGTTGCACCCGTTCTTCGACGTGGCGCTCTTTTCCTGCGTTGCCGGCCTCGCCAAGCCTGATCCGCAAGTGTACCTGCTCGCGTGTCGGGAGCTCGCCCTGCGCCCGCCTCATGTCCTGTTCATCGGCGATGGTGGCGACGACGAGCTCGGCGGAGCGCGACGTGCCGGCCTCCAGGCGCGGCAGGCGATCTGGTTCTCGAGGACACGGCGCCGCCCAACCGTCGCAGCTGACGATCCTGGTCTTGGGCATCCCTCCGACGTCGTCAGCGTCGCGACGCCAAGCATGAAGGCCTGAGCCCATGAATCGGCGCGAGTTCCTGGCGTGCTCCGCCGCCGCGGGAGTGACCGCGGTCCCTACCCCTCGCGCCTCCCGCCTGCGGGCGGCGGCGGCGCCGCCGGCGCCCTGGTACGCCACCATGCGCCGCTGCGGACAGCTGAACTTCAACGAGCGCGACCCCCTCACGCTCGACGTGGGAGCGTGGGCCGAGTACTGGGCCTCGCTGCGGGTGAACGCGCTGCTGGTCAATGGCGGCGGGATCATGGCCTTCTACCCGACTGCCGTCCCGTATCACCACCGCAGCGCGTTCCTGGGCACGCGCGACCTGTTCGGCGAGATGGCCGCCGCGGCGCGCGCGCGCGGCATCCGGGTGGTGGCGCGCATGGACTGCAACTACTCCTGGGAGGAAGCCTTGCAGGCGCACCCGGAGTGGTTCGAGCGCGATCGCGACAGCCAGCCACGCCGCCACAACGAATCCACCTGGCTCTTCAAGACCTGCATGTTCTCGCCGTATTTCACCGAGCAGATGCCGGCCATCTACCGCGAGATCGGCGAGCGCTATTCGGTCGACTCGTTCTTCACCAACGGCTGGCCCAGCACGGGCGCGCTCGGCGTGTGCTATTGCGAGAGCTGCCAGAAAGTGTATCGCGAGAAGGTGGGCGGCGTGCCGCCCGAGCAGACCGACGCCACCAGCCCGCTGTACCGCCGCTACTACGCGGCGTTCATGGACCGCCTGTTGGAGGTGTGGCGCTTGTGGGACGCGGTGGCGCGAGAGAGCCGTCCCGACGCCGTCTACGTGGGCAACCTGGGCGGCGGCATCCGCGTGGTCAAGGACCTCGCCCGTATCGGCCAGGTGGCCGGCTGGTTCAACGCCGACCACCAGGGCCGCTCGGGCGACACGCCGCTCTGGGACTGCGCGCAGCAGGGCCGCGTGGCCCGCTCGGTGATGAAGGGGCGCACGATCACCAACGTGACCGGCGCCTACAGCAACAGCCGCCCGGTCTGGCGGCACGTCGCCAAGCCGGCGGCCGAGACGACACTGTGGATGGCCCAAACCGTGGCCAGCGGCATGGTGCCCTGGTTCCACTGGCTGGGTGGCTCCCCGGAGGACGAGCGGTGGCGGGATACGGGGCGCGCGTTTTTCGCCTGGCTGGCCGCCCAGGAGCCGCATTTCCGCAACACGCGCTCGGTGGCCGACCTGGCGGTGCTGTTCCCGCAGAGCACGATCGCCTTCTACCGCTCGGGCGGGCCCGGAGCCTGGCGCGGCTCGGAGCGTGTGCAGGGAACCGAGTACCTGCAGGGGCTCTACGCGGCGCTGCTCCAAGGGCGCTTCCTCTTCGACTTCGTGCACGAGAGCGACCTCTCGGAACAGACGCTCGGCCGCTACCGCGCTCTGCTCGTCCCCAACGCCGCGCACCTCGCCGACGAGCCCTGCCGGCAGATCCGCGCCTACGTGCAGGCGGGCGGCTCGCTCCTGGCCACGTTCGAGACCGCGCGCTACGACGAATGGGGCGACGCGCGCAGCGAGCCGGCCCTCGCCGATCTCTGCGGCGTCAGCGCCGCGGGCGAGGTCGTAGGGCCTGCGTCCAACAGCTACATGCGCATCGAGGAGCACCATCCGGTGCTCGCAGGCTTCGAAGGCACGGCCATCCTGCCTGGCCCCGAGAGCCGCCTCCCTGTCCGCCTCCGCGAAGGCGGTCGGCCGGTCTTGACCGTGGTCCCGTCCTATCCCGCCTTCCCGCCCGAGATGGTCTACCCGCGCACGCCGCGCACGGACGAGCCAGCCGCCGTTTTCCGGCAGCGCGGCAACTCGCGGGTGGTGTATTTCGCCGGCGACGTGGACCGCACGTTTTGGCGCTCCGGCCATCCGGACCTGGGTCGGCTGCTCCAGAACAGCGTCCGCTGGCTGCGGGGGGACCGGACGCCGCCGGTGGCGATCGAAGGCGACGGGCTGCTGGAGGCGTTCGCCTGGGAGACGCAGCCGGGCTACGCGCTGCATCTGCTCAACTACACCACCCCCAATCTGACGTGGGGCCTGGTCGAGCGCTCCTACCCCGTTGGGCCCCAGCGCGTACGGTTCGAGGTCGGGCCGGGCCGCACGATCAGGCGCGTGGAGGCGCTCCGCAGTGGTCGCGTGCTCCCCTTCGAGCGGGACGGGGCCGCGGTCCGCTTCGAGGTGTCGTCGGTGGTCGACTACGAGGTCGTGGCCCTCACCTAAGCAGCCGGACTCTGCTCGCGACGCACCAGCCCGCGCGCCGGAACCCCTTTCTCAGAGCGGCCCCGGCGCACCGCGGGGCGTGAGATGCTGAGACCACCCGACGCTCGAATGGCGAAGCGGTGTGAACGGTGCTAGCCTCTGGTACATGCGCGCCTCAAGCTTGCTGGGATTGGCGACGCTCACCGCGTCTCTCGCTGTTGTGGCCGCTCGGGCGCCCGTTCAACAGGCGTCCCTGGGTCTCTTCCAAAGTGAAACCGACGTCGGCCGAGTCACCAAGCGGGGCTCGGTCACCTACGACGCCGGGCAGAACCAATACACGGTCGCCGGCTCGGGCGCGAACATGTGGCTCGACCACGACGACTTCCACTTCGTGTGGAAGCGCATCCAGGGCAATTTCATCCTGACGGCGCGGGCACGGTTCGAAGGCCCGGGCGTAGAGCCGCATCGTAAGTTCGGGTGGAGTGTGCGCGCCGGTCTCGAGAGCGGCGCGCCGCACGTGACGGCGGCAGTGCATGGAGACGGGCTCGTCGCATTGCAGTTCCGCCGCTCGGCCGGGGGCGCGACCGAAGAGGTCCGATCGCCGGTCTCGGGCGCGGACGTCGTGCAACTCGAGCGCGCTGGCGACCGTTACATCCTGTCCGTGGCCCGCTTCGGCGACAGCCTGACGGCGGTACGGCTGGCGGACCTGCCGCTGGGCGACCAGGTCTACGTGGGGCTGTTTGTCTGCGCGCACAACGACACCGTGGTCGAGCGCGCCACCTTCCGCGACGTTCGCATCACCGCACCAGCGCGCGACGGGTTCGTGCCGTACCGGGACTATATCGGGAGCAATCTGGAAATCCTCGACGTTGCCAGCGGGGACCGCACGATCGTGTACCGCTCGCCGGAGTCCCTCCAGGCGCCCAACTGGACCAAGGATGGCAAAGCGCTGATTTACAACAGTGGAGGTCTGTTGTATCGCTTCGACCTCGCGGATCGGCGACCGGTCGCTTTGAACACCGGGTTCGCCACCAGCAACAACAACGATCACGTCCTGTCCTTCGACGGGCGAACGCTCGCGATCAGCCACCACAGCTCGGAGGATCACAACGCCTCGATCGTGTACACGGTACCGGTCGGAGGCGGGACACCGCGGCGGGTCACGAGGTTGGGCCCGTCGTACCTACACGGCTGGTCGCCCGACGGGAGGTTTCTCGTTTACACTGGAGAGCGGGGCGGGGAGTTCGACGTCTACCGTATCTCGGTAGACGGAGGGGACGAGACGCGCCTCACGAGCGCCCCGGGGTTGGATGACGGGCCGGAGTACTCGCCCGACGGGAAGTACATCTACTTCAACTCCGTCCGCAGCGGGACAATGCAGATTTGGCGGATGCGAGCCGACGGCAGCGCCCCGGAGCAGGTCACGAACGACCAGTACAATAATTGGTTCCCACACGTATCCCCGGATGGCCAGTGGATCGTGTTCCTGTCATTCATGAAGGAAGTGGCGCCCGATGACCACCCGTTCTACAAGCACGTATACCTGCGCCTCATCCCCGCCGGGAGCGGCGGGGGGAGCAGCGCCCGAGTGATCGGCTATATGTACGGTGGCCAGGGGACGATCAACGTGCCTTCCTGGTCGCCCGACAGCCGGCGGGTGGCGTTCGTCAGCAACAGCGACCTGCGGCGGTTGCCCTAGAACTCGAGCTTCTTCAGAAACTCGCAGTTCTGGCGCGCGCTGACGAGGGGATGCTCGACGCCCTCCTGCTCGACGTAACAGGGCTTGTTATCGATGTCTGGAATGCCCGCCAGCAGGCGGCGGAAATCGACTGTTCCGGTGCCGAGCTCGGTATCTCGCGAGCGATCGGCGACGACGTCCTTCAGATGGAAGCTCCAATAACGATCGCGATACCGCTCGAGGTAGACGAACGGGTCGCCACCGCCCATTACCATGTTGCCGACGTCGAGCTGGTGGCGGACGACGGTCGGGTCGGTGCGCTGCACGAACAGGTCGTACGGCACCGTACCGTCGATCGGCGTCATGTGGTCGGACTCGTTGTGGAAGGCGAGCCAGATGCCGGCGCGCCGGGCGGCCGCGCCAGCCACGTTGAAGCGGTCGGCCCACTCCCGCCAGTCATCGAGCGAGCGCGCCGTGTCCGCGGTGAAGGATGGCACGATCAGGTATTCGTGCCCGAGCCGGTGCGCGATGGCGAGGCTCCGGTCCCATCCGACGAACAGCACGGTCGGCGAGACGTGGGCCGAGGGCGCGCGCAGCCCTTCCTTGTCGAGCGCCGCCCGTACCTGCTCGGTCGTGCGGCCAAAGTTGCCAAACGACCAGAGCAGCTCGACGTCGGTGTAGCCGCTGGCACGCACGGCGGCGAGGGTGTGCTCGGGGTCCCGGGCCATCGCGTCCCGCACCGAGAAGAGCTCGAGTCCGATGCGACTGAGCTTGCGAAGCAGGGCTCGGGGGTCGGGGCTCGGGGCTCGGGGGCGCAGCGCGTGGCCCAGTGCCGCGGCACCCAACGTCTTCATGAAATCGCGCCGCCTAGTCATCGTTCGCTCCTCCCTAATTCCGAGGCCCTATTCTCCAACCCCTAGCCGGTATTGCGCAAGCCCTGGGCGATGCCGTTGACGGTTGAAGCGAGGCCGGCGCTCACAGCCGCCACAGCCGGGTCGCCGGCGGGGGCGATGGGCGCGGCGTGCGAACGCTGCAACAGCGTGACCTGGAGCAGCGAGAGCGGATCCACGTACGGGTTCCGGAGACCGATCGCCGTCTGCAGCATGGGATTGTCGCGCATCAGGTAGTCGCTCTCCCGGATTCGCAGCAGTGTAGCGACGGTGAGCCGGAACTCCTCCTCGAGGCGGTCGAACAGGGTGAGGTCGCCGCCGAGCTCGCGCACGTACATCCGGGCGATCGCCATGTCGGCCTTGGCACAGACCATCTCCACCTTGGCGAGGAGGTCATCGAAGAAGGGCCAGGCGTGAGCCATGCGGCGCAACACGGCGAGCCCGCCGGGCTCGCTGGCGACGGCCTCGAGCGCGGGACCAACGCCCAACCATCCAGGCAGCATGAGCCGCGTCTGGGTCCACCCGAAGACCCATGGGATCGCCCGGATCCCCTCCATCGTTTCCTCTCCCAACGCGCGGTAGGCCGGCCGCGACCCGAAGCGCACGTCGGCGAGCTCCCGGACGGGGGTCGTCTCAAGGAACAGCCTGAACAGGTCCCCGCTGCCGTAGACCAGCGCGCGGTAACGGGGCAATGCGTCCGCCGCCAGTCGATCCATGATTCCCCGGAACCGCGCTTCCTCGCCCGGCTCCAGGGCGTCGCGCCAGTCTTCGAACCGATGCAACAACACGCCGGAGAGCATCAGCTCGAGGCTGCGCTCGGCGATAGACAAGAGGCCGAAGTTCTGGGACACAATCTCACCTTGCTCGGTGATCTTGATCCCGCCCTGCACCGTTCCGGGGGGAAGGGCGGTGAGCGCCCGCGCCACCGGCGAGCCTCCCCCGCGTCCCACCGTGCCCCCGCGGCCGTGGAACAGCGTCCACGAGACCCCGGCGCCGGCGCAAGCCCGCGCCACGTCCTCCTGGACGCGGTACAGGGCCCACGCCGATGGGAAGAGTCCCGCGTCCTTGGCGGAATCAGAGTAGCCGAGCATCACCTCCTGGTGTCGCCCCCGGGCGGCGAGGTGCCGCTGCCAGATCGGGTCGTCGAGCAGCGAGCCCACGACCAGCGGCGCGTGCTCCAGGTCCTCGAGGGTCTCGAACAGCGGGACGATGTCGATGCGGGAGAGCGCGGGCTCCCGCGTCAGGTCCACGAGCCCTGCTTCACGCGCCAGCAGCAGCACGCGCAGCAGGTCATCGGCGGACCGCGTGCGCGAGACGATATAGGTCGAGGCCGCGGCCTGCCCGATCTCGTCTTGGATCGCCCGCATGGCCCGAAATACCCGCAGCGTCTCATCAGTCGGCTCCGCCAGGTCGACGTGATGGGCGTGCAGCGGCCGCCGGCCGGTCAGCTCCCGCCGGATCGCCGCGCCGTCCAGCTCGCCCATTCCGACCGCTGCCGTGAGGTCGTGGAGCGCCCGAGTGTGCACGGCGGCGTCCTCCCGCACATCCAGACGGTAACCGTGGAAGCCGTGCGTGCGTACCTGGGCCAGGAGCGGCTCCACCAGCGTGTGCCTAGCGTGAGCCGCACCGACGGCATCAAGCGCGTCCGCGACGAGCGTCAGATCGCGTTCCAGCTCCCCCGGCGAGCCGTAACCGGGCGGATCGCGCTCGACGCGGGCCCGCATGAAGCTGACTTTCAGGCGGAGCGGCTCGTCGGCATTGCGGCGGCGATTCTGCTCCCACACGCCCGGCAGCTCCACGCGGTCACGCTCGAGCGAGGCCAGCAGCTCGCGCGGGACCGCCGCGAGCCGCTCGGACACGGACAGCCGCGCCGCGAGGTCAGCCAACGCCCTCGCGTAGTGGCCGAGCACCGCCCGTCGGGCGCTGCGCGCGGCGGCGAGAGTGATCTCGGCGGTGACGAACGGGTTGCCGTCCCGGTCACCCCCGACCCAGCTCCCCAGAGTGAGGGGGGTCACCGGGGCGAGTCCGCAGCCGAACTCGTCCTCGAACGCCTGGGCGAGTCGCTCGTGCACGCGGGACGCGGCGTCGAGCAGGCGGTCCTCCAGGTACCAGAGGGCATTCGACACCTCGTCCATGACGGACGGCCGGTCGCGCCGGACCTCCTCGGTGAGCCAGAGGAGCTCCACCTCGCCCTCGAGGCGCCGCTCGATGGCGCGACGCTGGGGCTCCGCTGTCCCGTCCCGCGCCAGCAGACCCTCGGCGAGCCGCGCCTGGAGGTCGAGGATGGTGCGTCGCGCGGATTCGGTGGGATGCGCGGTGAGGACCGGTCGGACGTTCACCGCCGCCAGGGCGCGCGCGACTTGCTCGGCTCCCTGGCCGGCCTCGCGCAGGCGTCGCAGCGACCAGCGCACCGATCCGCGTTGCACCGCCGCCAGATCGTCCTGGCGCGATCGCCGGACCCGATGCGCCTGTTCCGCGGCGTTGATCAGAATGAAGAACACCGTAAAGGCGCGCGCCGTGAGGCGCGCCGTCTCCGGTGGGAGGGATCGGGTGCGCGCGAGCAGCGCGTCCAGGTCCGGCGCCCCCGGGACGCCGAGGCGTCGGGCGCGGCTGCCCCGGCGCAAGTCCTCGACCGCCCGGAAGGTGTCTTCACCGGCCAGCCGCCGGACCACCCGGCCCAGCGTCGCCGCGAGCCAGCGCACGTCCTGGCGGAGCGGCGCGTCCTGTGGCCGGGCTACGGGCGGCGGAAGTGGAACGCTCGCAGCGACGTGCGTCGTCGTCATCGCATGAGGCGATTCACGGCGTGACGACGCTCGCTACTCTGACATAATCGAGCTGGGGAAACTCGCGCTCGAGGTAGGCGTTGCCCTCGACCTGGATCCGGCCCTGATCGGGGCCCCGCCCGCGTGGCGCACCTTCCCCGTAGGCCCCGTACAACCGGTCCACCACGTCCATCCCCTCCACCACTCGGCCGAACGGGGCGAACCCCATGCCGTCGAGCTGGCGGTTGTCGCCGTAATTGATGAAGAGCTGCGTGGTGCGTGTGCCGGGCCCCGCCGTGGCGAAGCTCACCGCACCGCGGCTATTGTGCTGGCGCACCGGGTCGTCCGCAATGGTGGCGTCGCGCCAGGCCGCAGCCACGTGGGGATCGCCGTGGATGCCGAACTGCGCCATGAATCCCGGGATCACGCGGAAGAACCGCGCGTCGGAGAAATAGCCGCTCTTCACCAGGTTGTAGAACCGGTCGGCGCCGAGCGGGGCCCAGTCGCGCTGGACCTCAATCACGAAGGCGCCTTTGCTGGTCTCCAATCGGGCGCGGAACGTGGCTGGGGCGCGCTCCCGCAGGGCGGCGCTCGCGGGGCTCGAGAACGCGGGTTTGACGGCCGTCACCGAGTCGGCCCGGCCGGTCGCGGCGCTGGGGCGCTCGCCGCGCCGGCACCCGACGGCGACGAGGGCGAGGGCGATGAACGGAGCGCGTCTCCAGGCACGACAGGTCATCGGTGCTCCGATGGATGGCGGGTTAGGCAAGATAAACGGGGTGGCCCCGAGGCGCACGCCGTGGTTGCGGCGAGCGCGGTCGGCCAGCAGTTTAAGCGGGTCCGCTGCCCGACACCTCGCACCTCCGGTCCCGAGTCCCGACTCTATGGCGTTCGATGAGAAACTGGCCGCACGCATTCGCAAACGCCTCGCCAAGCGCACTGGCGTGACCGAGAAGAGGATGTTCGGCGGCCTCGCCTTCCTCGTGAATGGCAACATGTGCTGCGGCGTGCACCGTGAGGAGATGCTCGTACGCCTCAACCCGACGGACACCGACCGGGCGCTCTCCGAACGGCACACGCGCGTGTTCGACCTGTCGGGAGGCCGTCCCATGAAGGGATGGATTCTCGTACAGCCCAAGGGGCTGGCGACGCCGGCGGCGCTGGCCAAGTGGGTTACGACCGGCCTCGAATATGCCGAGTCCCTGCCGGCCAAGTGATGGCCGCGGCCACTCCTTGGTCGACGATGAGAAGCGACTCAGCGCTGGCGGCGCTGGCGTCCCTGCTCGGCTGCTTGACGGGCGAGCCAGCATGCGCCCAGGGACGAGAGTGGATGTTCGGTCCGTTCGAAAAGCCTGCACTGGTGAATCCGGCCATCACGCCGAATCCCGCCTCCGCGTTCCGCTCGCCAATGAATGACAGCAGCGTGCACTGGGAGGGGTACGCCACCTTTAATCCGGCCGCCGTGGTGAAGGACGGAACGGTCTACGTGCTGTACCGCGCCGAAGACGCGACAGGCGAGATGAAAGTCGGCGGTCACACCTCGCGGATCGGGCTGGCGGAGAGCCAGGATGGCCTGCGCTTCACGCGCCGCAGTGCGCCCGTGCTGTATCCTGAGCACGACGCGCAGACGAGCTTCGAGTGGCCCGGGGGAGTAGAGGATCCGCGTATCGTTGAAGTGGAGGACCGCACGTATGTGCTCACCTACACACAGTGGAACCGCGACATCCCCCGCCTCGCCATAGCGACCTCCAGGGATCTCGTCACCTGGACGAAGCACGGTCCGGCATTCGCCAAGGTCGACGGCGGGAAGTACCTGAACCTGGAATCCAAGTCCGGGGCGATCCTCAGCCGCGTGGAGGGGAACCGGGTCATCGCGACCAAGGTGAATGGGAAGTACTGGATGTACTTCAACGTTCCTGACATCCTCATCGCTACTTCCGACGACCTCGTCGACTGGACGCCGCTGGAAGACACCAACGGGAAGCTGGTGAAAGTCCTGTCTCCGCGCCCGGGGTACTTCGACTCCTGGCTGGTCGAGGCCGGCCCGCCGGCCATCATGACCGAGTACGGCATCCTGGTGATGTACAATGCGGGAAACAGCGGAACGTACGGGGATCCGGGTCTTCCGCCGCGGATATACACGGGCGGGCAGGCTCTCTACGATCGGCGCAATCCGCTCAGGCTGATTGCCCGCTTAGACGAGCCGTTCATCAAACCCTCCGAGGACTACGAGCGAACCGGGCAGTACATCGAGGGAACGACGTTCGTGGAGGGGCTGGTTCCGTTCAACGGACGTTGGTACCTGTACTACGGAACGGCCGACTCGCGGGTCGGCGTGGCGGTTTGGAATCCGAGCCGCAAGACGAGCGTCCGCTAGCAGCCACGGGCAACCTTCCACCACTAACGGAGACGCATGAGCACGCTGGACTGGCTGATCGTTGCAGCCTATTTCGCCGCGATCGCGGCGCTCACGTCCTGGGTCCTGAAGCGCCGCCGCGACACGGCCGACGACTACTTCCTGGCGAGCCGCCACCTCGGTTGGTTCGTCGTGGGCGCGTCCATCTTCGCCTCCAACATCGGCTCCGAGCACCTGGTCGGACTGGCTGGCGCGGGAGCGACGAGCGGCGTCGCGCTGGCGCACTACGAGCTGCACGCCTGGTGTCTCCTCGTGCTCGGGTGGGTGATGGTGCCGTTCTACGCCCGCACCATGGTGTTCACCATGCCGGAGTTCCTCGAGCGGCGCTTCTCCCCCGCGGCCCGCTCCGTGCTCTCGATCATCTCGCTCGTGGCCTACGTGCTGACCAAGCTGGCGGTCGGCATCTTCGCCGGTGGTGTGGTGTTCGGCGTGCTGCTACCAGAGCTGCGAATCGGTGTCTTCAACAGCTTCTGGATCGGATCGGTGGCGGTGGTGCTCCTCACCGGGCTCTACACCGTACTGGGGGGGATGCGCGCCGTGGCGTACACCGACGCCCTGCAGACGATACTGCTGGTCACGGGCTCCGCGCTCCTCACCATCTTCGGCCTCAAGGCGCTCGGGGGTTGGCACGAGCTGCGTACGGTGCTCGACCCCGACCTGTTCAACCTGTGGAAGCCGCTCGTTCCCCATGGGGTGACCGGAACGTGGGCCGCGGTCAAGGAGCCCGCGCGAATCGCGTGGTACTTCAACGGCAACTACCCGTGGCTCGGCATGCTGTTCTGCGCGCCGATCATCGGCCTGTGGTACTGGACGACGGACCAGTACATCGTTCAGCGCGCCCTGGGAGCGCGGGACGAGCGCGAGGCGCGCCGCGGATCGATCTGCGCCGCGTTCTTGAAACTGCTCCCGGTATTCATCTTCATCATTCCCGGCATGATCGCGCTGGCTCTGGCGAAGACGGGGCGGGCGCCGGGGCTCGCGGCGATGGTCGGGAGTGATGGCCGAGCGATCCCCGGCGTGGCACAGGCCGCATTCCCACTCATGGTCATGAATGTGATGCCCGCGGGGATCCGCGGCATGGTGGTCGCCGGACTACTGGCGGCGCTGATGAGCTCGCTGGCGGGAGCGTTCAACGCGTCGTCCACGCTGTTCACGATCGACTTCTATCAGCGCTTGAAACCGCAATCGAATCAGCACGAGCTCGTCCAAGTCGGTCGGTTCGCGACCGTGGCGATGGTGCTGATCAGTCTGCTGTGGATTCCCGTGATCCAGGGCTCGAAGGGGTTGTACGACTATCTACAGGGTGTGCAGGGATACCTGGCACCGCCGATCTTCGCCGTGTTCTTTCTCGGCGTGACGTTCAAGCGTTTGAACGCGAAAGGCTGCCTCGCCGCGTTGATCGTCGGGTTCCTGCTCGGAGCCTTCCGGCTCGCGGTCGATACGCCGGTGAGTCTCGGGATGGCGGGATTCGCGCAGGGGTACCCAACCGGTTCCTTTCTCTGGATCATCAACAACACCTACTTTCAGTACTATAGCCTGTTCATTTTCGTCGTTTCGTGCCTCACGATGATCGTGGTGAGCTATGCGACGACGGCGCCCGAGACAGCACAGGTCACCAACCTGACCTTCGGCACGGTGACAGCGGACAGCCGCGCAAAATCGCGGGCGAGCTGGAACCGGTGGGACGTGATCAACTCCGGCATCGTGCTCGGGTTGATCCTGCTCGCATATCTGTACTTCACGGGCTGAGGAGACGGGATGACACTATCGCGCCGCAGCGCCATCAAGATCGGTCTGGGGGCGGGAGCGGGGGCGCTGCCGCTGCTGGGTCGCGCACCCCTCTTGGCCGAGCTGGAGGTCGTGGCGCCCCGCGCTCGCGCAGCCGGCGTGGTCAAGGCCCGGCCGCTCCCGTTGAGCGCCGTCCGGTTGCACGCAGGCCCGCTCAAGCACGCTCAGGAGCTCGACGCCCGCTACCTGCTCGAGCTCGAGCCCGACCGAATGCTCGCGTACTACCGGGACCGAGCCGGCCTCCAGCCGAAGGCCGAGCCCTACGGCGGCTGGGACGGAGACGGCCGGAACCTCACCGGCCACATCGCGGGCCATTACCTCTCGGCGGTGAGCCTGATGTGGTCCGCCACGGGCGACCCGCGGTTCAAGCAGCGGGCGGATTACCTCGTCGGGGAGCTGAAGCAGGTGCAGGACGCACACGGCGATGGCTACCTGAGCGCGCTCAAGGGCGGGCGGAAAGCCTTCGCCGAGCTGGCCCGGGGTGAGATCCGCTCCGCCGCCTTCGACTTGAACGGGGAGTGGTCCCCCTGGTATACGCTGCACAAAACATACGCCGGGCTGCGCGACGCGTATCGTCACACCGGTAACCGCACGGCGCTCGACGTCGAGATCAAATTCGCCGCCTGGGCCGAGCACATCCTGTCTCGGCTCGACGACGCGCAGTTGCAGCACATGATGAACACCGAGTTCGGCGGCATGAACGAGGTGATGTGCGACCTGTACACCGACACGGGCGACGCGCGCTGGCTCGCTCTGTCGTACAAGTTCGAGCACCGGGCGTTCCTCGAGCCGCTCGAGCGTCATGAGGACGACCTCGCCGGCACGCACGCCAACACGCAGATCCCCAAGATCCTCGGCTCAGCGGCCCGCTTCCTGTACACCGGCACGCCCGCCGACCTGCTCGCGGCCGGATTCTTCTGGGATCGCGTGGTGCAGCATCACAGCTTCTCGAGCGGCGGCCACGGCAAGGACGAATACTTCGGGCCGGCGGACGAGCTGAGCGATTGGATCGACGGGCGCACCGCCGAGACCTGCAACGTCTACAACATGCTCAAGCTCACGCGGCGGCTCTTTTCCTTCTGGCCCGACCCGCACTACGCCGACTACCACGAGCGAGCGCTGTTCAATCACATCCTCGCATCCATCGACCCCGAGGACGGCCGGGTGTGCTATATGGTGCCCGTAGGCCCGGCGGTGACGCACGAGTACCAGGACATGCACCGGGACTTCACCTGTGACGTGGGCACCGGCATGGAAAGCCACGCGCTGCACGGCGACGGGATCTATTACGAGGCGGGAGACCGGCTCTGGGTGAACTTGTACGTGCCTTCGAGGGCGACGTGGGCCGAGGCCGGCGTCCAGCTGGTCATGGAAACGGATTTCCCGGAGGGGGAGACCGCGAAGCTCGAGCTCGAGCTCCGGGCGCCCAAAGCGTTCACGCTCGCATTGCGCCGCCCGTATTGGGCCGGTGCAGCATTCCTGGTGAAGCTCAACGGCCAGACGGTCGTCGCGCCGGCTCAGGAGCCTGCGCCCGACAGCTTCGACCAGACGGGCCGGAGCCAATACCGCCGCCCGGCGCACGAGGCAAGCTCGTATGTGGAGCTGCAGCGCCAGTGGAGGAGCGGCGACGTGGTGGAGATCGCGTTGCCCAAGGGGCTCCACCTGGAGCCGCTGCCCGACAACCCGCACCGCCTTTCGCTCATGTGGGGCCCGCTGGTGCTCGCGGGCGACCTGGGGCCGGAGCCGAACGGCCGCCGGGGGGAAGGGGAGCGGCCCGCGCCGCCGCAGGTGCCGGTGTTCGTGGCGGCCGATCCGGTGGTGACCTGGTTGAAGCCGGTCGCCGGCGCCCCCGGCCACTTCCGCACCGACGGAGTGGGCCGCGAACCCGACGCCCGAGGCCAGGTGAGCGACGTCGACTTCCCACCGTTCTTCCGGCTGCACCGCCGCACCTACTCGACGTACTGGGACGTGTTTACGCCGGCCGAATGGGATCAGAAGAAGGTCACCTACGCCGTGGAAGCAGAACGGCTGCGCAAGCTCGCAGCGGCTACCGTCGCGTACCTGCAGCCCGGGGAGGTCGTCTTCGAGCGGCAATTCAATTATCAGGCGGGCGAAGGCGCCGTGCCACAGCGAATCCTGGGGCGGCCGGGGCGCAGGGGCCGGACGTGGTTCTCGTACGATCTGCCCGTGGAGCCCACCCATCCACTGGTTCTGATTGCCACCTACTTCAGCGGCGACCGAAGGGGCACACCGGCGGATTTCGAGATTCAGGTGGACGGCCGCAGGATCTGCGACCAACAGCTCGGCCTGACCGACCCGCACCGCTTCTTCGATCTCGAGTGTCGCCTCCCCGAGGACCTGGTCCGGGGCAAGAGCAAAGTGACGGTACGCTTCCAAGCGAAGCAAGGCAGCCAGATCGCGACGGTCTTCGGGCTGCGGATGATTCGCGGCGACTCAGAGCGCTAGGGCCTGATGGCCGAACCCCCCTCCGCGAGGTGACCGTGAACCTGGTCGTCGGCCTCATCGCACTCACGCTCGGCATCGGAATCGGCATGCTCCTGGCCCTGCTGTACTTTCAGGCCTGGAAATCCCGCTATACGGACGCCATCCGGCAGGATGCCATTCAGCGCAGTCACGCCGTCACCGTCGGCAAGGTGCATGAGCAGCTGGTCCCATACCTCCCCGACTTCCATTTCAACCCGAAAGACGCGCGCTTTCTCGGCACTCCGGTCGACCTCGTGGTGTTCGACGGCCTGGACGAGGGCCAGCTGCGGCGCGTCGTGTTTGTCGAAGTAAAGACCGGAGGGTCCGCGTTGAGCGCGCGCGAGCGCCAGATCCGCGAGGCCGTCGAGGCCGGGCAAGTTGAATGGACGGAGCTGCGCGCCACGCGGGCGTAGCGGCGGCATGACGCCCGCGCTTGACACCTCCGCACGCGCGCGCAAGCTTGCGGCCCATGTCTGAGCTGCGCGCGGCGCTGGAAAACGCGCTCGGTCCGATCTATCGGGTCGAGCGCGAAGTGCGGCCCGTCGGCAACTGCCGCCTGTTCGTCGCCGTGGGGCCGCTCACCGACCCCGAGCTGCTGGTGAAGGTGTTGCCGGGGGAGCTCTCGCTCGCGGTGGACGCTCGGGTGTTCGAGCGTGAGCTGATCCTGCTCGCCGATCGACTCGGACACGCGCAGCTCGTGGCCCCTCGCGGTGCGGGTCGGGCCGGCTCGATCGTCTACCATTCGCGGCGCTTCATCGAGGGCACGACCCTGCGCGCCTGGCTGGCGAACCACGGCGAGCTGCCACTGCGCCGGACCGTCGACATTCTCCGCGATGTCCTCGTCGCCCTGGCCCACGCGCACCGCGGCAGCATCGCCCACGGCGACCTGAAGCCGGAGAACGTGTTGCTCGCCGGCCGACAGGTACTGGTCGCGGACACGGGGATCGTGGACGCGCTCACCCGCGCCCTGCCGAGCGGTGTCGCCGGCGCCGTCAGCGCGGCGTTGTGCGCACCGGCATACGTCTCGCCCGAACGCCGCAACGGCGGCGCGCCCACCGGGCCGCGTGACGACATTTTCGCGGTCGGAGTGCTGCTGCACGAGATGCTCACTGGCCAGCCCCCCGCGATCCAAGCGGAGTCCCTCGAGGAAGTGCGCTCGCTACCGCCGTGGCTGGCGGAGCTGGCGCGCCGCTGTGTTACACCGGAGCCCGCTGAGCGGTGGCCCGACGCCACCGCGGCGCTGGAGCAGGTCAGCCGGCCGAACCAGGGAACGGTGTGAAACCCGGGCCGGTGCTCTGCTACCACCGCATCGGCGGGCCGCTCGAGCTGGGCGTCACGCGGGTGCCCCGATCGGTGTTCGCACGCCAGATGACGGCGCTGGCGCATGCGGGTTGGAAAACGCTCACGCTGGCTCAGTTCGCAGAACAGGCACACGCCGGTGCGAGCGAACGCTCCTTCCTTCTGACGTTCGATGACGGGTATGCGAGCCTGGCCCAGCACGCCTATCCCGTACTCGCCGAGCTCGGCTTCACCGCCACGACCTTCCTGATCACGGACCACGTCGGCGCCACCAACACCTGGGACGTGCGCTACACCTGGCGCCGGCTGCCGCACCTGGACTGGCGCGCCGTCGAGCATTGGCGGGCTCGGGGGTTCGACTTCGCATCCCACTCGGCGTCGCACGCGCGGCTCACCTGGCTGGACGACGCCCGCGTGGCGGAGGAGTTGGGGCGCTCACGCGAGACGCTCGTGCGCCGGTTGGGGGCCGCGGCAGGGCGGGGGATCGCATACCCGTTCGGGTCGTCGGACCCGCGCATCGAGCGGCTGGCGCGCGCCGCGGGCTACGAGCTCGGCTTCGGGGGAGTGCGGGGGAACGGCACCGGAATGAACGTGCCGCGGGTCCCGGTCTACCTGTGGGACGCCGGGAGCGTGCCGTTCGGGCTGCGGGAGGACGGGCTGGGCGCCTTGGGACGGTTCGTCGCGCACACCGCGAACCGGTGCGCGGTGGGAACGAGCTGGATGCTGAGACTGAGACATCAGGCGTCTGATGTCTGACGTCTGATGTCTACAATATCTCTGATATCGTCAGGCTCGAGCAGCAGGACTCCGGTCTCCGCCGCTCCCGGCCCGGACCTCGCAAAGACGGCGGTCTCCCGGCCGGTCTCCGCTCCGTAGCGGGCCGCAACGTCGCGCACCAGCGCCTCCGCTTCGCACCGAGCGAAGACGGCTACCGTGCCGCCGCTCCCTCCACCCGTGATCTTGGCGCCGAACAGTCCACGCTCCGGCCCCTCGGCGGCGACCAGCTCCACGAGTCGATCCGTGCCGTCGCTGCCGAGGCCGCAGGCGCCGTAGCTCTTGTGGGAGTCGCCCATGAGACGTCCCAGCTCGACCGCCGCCTGCGGCTCGTCCGCCAGCACGCCGAGCAGCTCGGCGAAGCGTTCCACGCGCGCTTGCTCGCGGACTGGGTGCTCCGTGGCCGGCCGCACCGGGTAGCGGAGCGCGGAGTGGACTGTAGTAGCGGTATCGGTGATGCCGCCGTAGCGCTTGAGGAACTCCGCGCCGGATATCTCCTCCGGTAGGCCGCCAGCGAGCGCCGCCCACTCGGGCCCCGTGAGATTGGCGAGATAGCCTCGCCAGCGCGCGTCGTCGATGCGCAGCCGAGCGCCCTCGCGCTGCGCCGGCAATCGGGCCGCGGCGGCAATCATCCGGTACCCCATGAACGCCGCGGTTCGAACCGTCGCATAGTCGGCTCCCGAGACCGCGTGGCTGATCCCGGAGTCGATGCCGTAGAACCGATAGCCTGCCGGGATCTCGACATATCCCTCGATCGTGCCCGGCTGGCAGCGCAGCCGGAGGAGCCGGTCGCGCCGGCCGCAGGCGCTGGTTATCTGATCCATGATCCCGCAAGGCGCGCCGACCACGTGGTTCTCGACCTCCTGGCAGGCCGCCGCCAGGTCGGTTGCCGTCATGTCGTTTGCCACGCTCGCGGCCACAGCGGCTCCCGCCGCCACTTCGAGTGCCGCCGACGAGGCAACTCCTCTCCCTGCCGGCACGGTCGAGTCGATGAGCAGCCGCAGGCCCGGGGTCCTGCCTCGCCCCTCTCGCACGGCGCGCTGCAGGCACAGCTGCACGATGCCCACGACGTAGCTCGCCCACCGCTCGGACTCGCGTCCCGCAAACCAGGCCGCCAGTGCCGCCGGCGTGCTGAGCGCCCCATCCCGCTCCACGAGCGGCGCGAGCTCAGCGCTGAAGAACTGCCAGCTTCCCGCGCGGCGGGTCGCCAGGTCGCAATCCGCCGTGGCCTGGCGTTGCAGCAGCGCCGCGGTCGAGCACTCGAGCGGCAGCTCGAGGACGCGGGCTCCGCTGTAGTCGGCGATCCCGCCCATGACGTCGAGCCGCCCCGGCGCGCGGGCGATGTAGACGGGTGAGCCGTCCGAGAAAAACGCCCGCAGGCGGGGATCCGCCTCGTGTCGTAGGGTTCGCAGGCGGTCGAGGGCTCCCTGGAACCAGATCAGGTCGCCTGCGGCGCGGACGTCCGCGAGGCGGCGCAGGGGAATCATGGCGGGCCTGCCACGTGCGCATTTCCCATCCTGAAGGATGGGCTCGGCACAGCACAACGCTGAAGCGTGGTGTGCTTTAGCACAGCGCTTCGCCGAGCCCACGCTTTAGCGTGGGAACCATCGCGCCGTGGAGCTCGATGGTTGATCGGCACCCTACTAGAGAGAGACGGACGGGGAAGCCAACAGGCCACGGTGCCGCAGCGCCCCTTGCAACACGGGCTCGACCTGAGCGCGGAGCCGCTCGTTCGCGTAGCCGACCCACGCCACGTCGGCCGTCACGTTGAATGGGGCGTCGACTGGCGCTCCGGTGGGATCGGTCACGATCACGCCCGC
>WNFX01001135.1_pt1 | contig 52766 bp, 37 predicted proteins | sample 5400111 | NCBI WGS metagenome assembly WNFX01 (sample SAMN13153363, study PRJNA577476) | soil metagenome | isolation source: 40 cm soil or saprolite under grassland replicate 1 | place: USA:California | collected 2016-06-15
CGGGAAGGCGAAGATTTTCTCCCCGAACGAACTACAGCGAGCGCTGGGAATGATTACTCCTGCTCGGGCGATCCAGGGGGTCAGTGGACAAATCTCCTTTGGCCCTGATGGCAATCCAATCAACAAGGCAGTTATTATGCTAAAGGTTGATCCAGCTGGTTATGTCGAAGTGGAGTCGGTAAAGGGAAGCTTCCTGGTAGGCTCATAAAGATCAGGTAGTCTCATTTGATGCCTATATTGTGGCTACTTGAGCAGAGCCAGGTGCAACTTGCAGGGCTGATTCATCGACTGCTTCAAAGTCAGAGGCGTGGATTTTACTTAAGTTGGCCAGATCCTCTTCGTCCCACCTGTCATCGGGTGCACCGGATATCTGTAGCCCGTTAGAACTCGTGTCAGTATCAGCCACAAACATGCCAAACTGTTTGAGTGCTCTCAAAATTACCTGGTCGTGCGGTGAAAAAGAAGAGATATCAACGCTTGCTTTCAGACGCAAGCGTAAGCCCTCCGGGGCTGCATCGGGATCATAGCTTGGCCCATCACTGTGGCGGGCGGGCCAAAGGTAGGTGTGCTGCGGATGGTTCAGGACAACACGTAGAGCGTGGTCAATCGCCCCTGCCGCGACCTGGTCATAGCGTACCAGTCCAGGGAAGATAGGCAAGCCCGCGGCGTCGGCGGAGCCCCAGCTATTAGGGCGCAGCGCGTTGGAGTTCAAGTCAAATATGGCTCCGCTCCCCGCATTCCAGCTGCCATCTGATTTGTGAGAGCCTTCCCAGAGTTCATACAATTTACACATACTGCTATTAACCACAAGCACATGATGATCCCTACCATGCTGAATAACCGCGTCTAGAGGAATAGGATAGGGACCTGGATCACTTTCGCTTCCATAAAGATTAAAATGTATAGGGACATAGGATTGGGTGCCCGACACTATATTGTAAGGTAGACCCCATGTACCGTTACCAAAATCAGCAGACAAAGAATTATTCATACCGATATTGGCTATGTAGTTTGCAGAGTTGGCAAGAACCGGTAAGTGAGAGATGCCGTAGTTCCAAATATTGTTAGCAGGAAAAACCTGGCAATTGCTGATCATGCTAACATGTTGTCTATAGTGCTCACTTCTGAAAAAATCCTTTTGCAAGGGGGGTGGTGTAGTCCCGACAAGAAAGTCTTGCGGGGAAACAAGAACAATAACAAGGGTGAAGGCTATAACTATTAGTAGCAGAGAAAGGATGAGATTGATTTTTCTTCTCATATGAAGCCAGGACCTGGGTAACTTCAGCTAAGGTGTTTTAGTCATTTCGGACAGATTGTATCACATCCCTGGTTTTAGTCAAACCCTGCTTCTTTATCGGGTCAGGGCAATCGTAAAACCTTGCCATTTGCCCTGTTTGATGATATTCTTAAGGTAGATAGATGTCCACTCTGGCGAAAGGAGAGCAGGTAATAATAAGAGAGGATGCACACGAACGAATGCGCAAATCCTACTATCTCGAGAAAAAGAGTTTGCGTCAGGTAGCCTGTGAAGGGGAGGTTCTGCTATGTACCATTACCCAAATTTGGTATGGCACGCTATGAGACAGTCAAGTAGTGGATTTGGGAGGACGGAGAAAAATTGATGGAGGCGATTCGTAATGAGGTATAAAGGCAAAAGAATATTACTTACCGGAGGATCCGGATTCATTGGGAAAGCTTTATATACAGCTTTGACAAAGGAAGGAGCATTGGTCAAAAGATTCGAAGGAGATGTCCGGGTATACGATCAGATCAAGCCGGAGATCGATCATAAGCTCGATTATGTATTCCATTTCGCAGCACCATCTTCGCAAGTGCTTTTCAAGCGGAATATTCGATATTGCGTCGAAACGACAATCAATAGCTTTTTGCAAATGGCGGAATTCTGTTCGTCCAATGGCGTCAAACTAATCTATCCTTCGACGGGGGTGTTATCACAAGGCGTCGAAAATGAATACGCACGATGCAAAAAAGTCCTTGAGGATATCCATTTGAATTCGGGACTTGATGCTCTGGGGCTTAGGATCTTTGCCGGGTATGGAGTCGGCGAGGGGCATAAGCGAGATTATGCATCAGTTCCTTATTTATTTGTCCTGGATGTCTTAAATAACCGGCGTCCGGTAATTTTTGGCGATGGATCGCAGACCCGGGATTTTATCTATATCGACGATCTTGTCCAGGCAATTCTTGTTCTTGCGGAGGAATGCAATCAAAAAATCGTTGATATCGGATCCGGGGAAAAGACGTCTTTCAATGAACTCATTGATTATATTGGAGTGATTACTGAAAAAAGGATCATTCCGGAATATATTGAAGCTCCGAAGAATTATGTCAAAGAGACGCATGCAGATATAACAACAATGAGGCGCTACAACTGCGAAGCCCGGACGGAAATAATGGAGGGGATCAAAAAAATTGTATCTTTTGAAAAAGGCAATAATAACGACAACGATTAACAAACTGACGACAGCGATCCGGGCAGTAGTGCGGTAAGCCAACCAGGATAGAATGCGGCTGCTATCTAAGGGGAATATTACCGAACCACAAGAGGTTTTTTGTCAGGGAAAGAGCTAAACTTCTTAAAACAATCCAAGAGGGGCGCAACCCTGGGAAACCGTGCAGGAGAACAGCCTGACAAATACTCCCCCTCGTTCATCCGTTGCAACCCTTCCTGGGTAGATTTGTAATTGTATATCTAGAAGTACCTAATATGAAATCAAAGCTTGGTAGAGCGGTTGTCTTCTTTGCATGGCCTGGGATACTACTGACTTGTATGTTAGCTAGCTGTAATTTGCTGCCGATAGAGAGTAAAAATAATTATCCATCTGCACCAGTAATTATTAATCCCTTAGGTAAGGTAATCATCGAGGAGAATGCCCACCCAGGAACAAGCAACTGGATGATTCCTCCTAATAAAATAGCCTCTATAGAAATACAAGCATATGCTGATGCAACCTCAGTGCTGCCTGGAGGGACGCTGACCTTTTATGTAAGCACACTGCAAGAGGGCACCAACTATAGGATCCAAATCTATCGACTTGGTTGGTACCAGGATCTTGGTGGACGGCTGATGACCTCAATAACCCATCTAGTTGGTTTTGCACAAGGGTACTATGACCAATCGCATCATCGCCTGGTCGGCTGCAGTTCCTGTCTTGTCGATGCGCAGATCGGCCTTGTTGAGGCCGGATGGTTGCCTTCTTATAAGCTCTCTGTGCCATCTGATTGGACCTCGGGTGTTTACCTGGCCAAATTCATTGATGCTCATGGCCTTCAGACCTACGTGCCCTTTGACGTCAAAAGCAAAGCTCATTCTCTCTACGTGGCCGTTACAGCTGACACGACGTATGCAGCATATAACGACTGGGGAGGTTACAGTCTTTACACGGGGTATAATAGCCTCTCGGATGAAACTGTTCAAGCTGGCAACTCAGCGAGAGGTTCGAAGGTGTCATTTGATCGGCCCTATGCAGAGGGGTACGGTTCAGAGCACGTGCTTCAATTTGAAGCTGATGCGATCCATTGGCTGGAGCGCCGGGGCTATGACGTCTCTTACATAAGTAGCGTTGATTTGCACGAAGACCCGGCACAATTACTGGGGCATCGAGTCTATCTTTCGCTCGGTCATGATGAATACTGGACCAAAGAGATGCGTGACGGGGTAGAGCACGCTCGTGATCTTGGTGTAAGCCTGGCATTTTTAGGAGCGGATGCATCGTATTGGCAGATGCGCTTCGAACCAGATAGAGCTGGAACCCCTGACCGGACAGTTGTCTGCTACAAGGTGCTGACGGGGTCGCATGACCTGGCACGTGATCCGCTTTATGGCAAGGACAACGCGCGTGTAACGAGCCAGTGGCGTGATCCGGTTCTGGCTCGTCCGGAGAATGCCTTGATTGGCATTATGTACTCTGATCTTACACATCAACGGCTGGGCTTTTCCTGGCAGGTGAGTAGCCAGGCGAAATCGCGGCTTTTGCAAGGAACTGGTCTGCAGCCGGGCCAGTCATATGGTTGCGATCTTGTAGGCTACGAGTGGGATCGTGTCTTTGACAATGGTGTCACACCGGCAGGGTTGCAAGTGCTTGCTGTATCGCACGTGGTAAATAACAGCAATACTCCAGACACCAGCAACACCACCTACTATATAGCTCGATCAGGTGCGATGGTCTTTGCTACAGGTTCGATCTATTGGGCCGCTTCGCTCGATAACTATCGACTCTACGCAGATAAAATGTGTGCTGGTCAGAGCTTTGCGATACCTGGCATGCAGAAGTTGATGGTGAATGTGATGGCTGCATTGTTGAACCATCAGTAGCGCTTAGTCCGGATAGGTTTTTGAGGACTTACTGGACTCCCTTACTTTGTCCAAATAATGCAAGCTAGATATCACCGAGTCGAAATCGACGCCAAAATCAATCAAGCATCCAACCTCATCCACACCGATCGCCTCAAGGCGATCGATCATGCGAAGGCAAGTGTCCGGTGTGCCAAAGAGTCCACTCGTCTCAAAGTAACGGTCGAAGGCATATGACACCAGGTCTGCAAGCTCTTCTTCGGTGAACTCCGTGATATCCTGGCCCGGACGACGAGCAAGCCATAAATCGACGGAGCTTCTCAGGTAATTGCTGAAAGGCCCGCGTACTTTCTCGCGGACTTCATCAACGCTGCTCCCCACGAATGTATGCAGCATGAGCGTCACATGCCCCGTCCCAGGACTATGTTCATGCTCTCTCCACGCACTTCGATACACCGCAATTTTTTCTGTCAACTGTTCGATACTCTGACCCAGTAAGTGAGTGAGCAAGTTAGCACCAATCTCACCAGCCAGGCGAAATGTTTCCGGACTGCCAGCAGAGTCACCCAAATCGGTAACTCACGCTGAATCGGACGTGGAAGGATTCCTATCTCTATCTCGCTTCCGTTGCCATCACGCCGCCGAATCCTCTCACCCCGCCAGAGCCTGCGAACGGTTTCGATTCCATGGCGCATGACTTCTTTGCGATTGACATAGTTCTCTGGCGCGAAGACAAAATCGTTCGGTTGCCAGCCAGATGCAAAGGATATGCCTACTCTACCATGTGATAAGTTATCGACAACAGCCCATTCTTCAGCGACTCGTAGCGGGTCATGCAGTGGTAAAACAACACTTCCAGCGCGGATCTGAATTCTTTCTGTCACTGTTGCGACAGCGGCACTGGTGACCGAGGGGTTGGGATACAAGCCTCCGAAGGCATAGAAATGCCGCTCGGGTGTCCAGACGGCTGCGAAGCCATGTGTATCGGCGAACTTTGCGCCCTCGATGAGTAACTGATATTTATCGGCAGATTCACCAACATCCGCGCTTGCAAAGTAAAACAAACTGAAGTCCATATGCTTAGCTACCTCCTTCTCTCTGACCTCCTCGCACCAGGCTAGCCTGGCCATTACCGTAATAATGCATTGCTGCGCTCCGGCTCAGCCGCTTGCACCTTATTGAGGCACATAGCCAAATGTTCAGTCAAATCATCCAGGTGCACCGTCTTACAGGTGTCATGACGACCGGCAAGGTGATGGAACTCTACTTTTTGATCTTTCGCTGCAGCTATTTTACGCCACTTCACGTCGTCGCGGCGCTCTTGTTTGTTCTTTGTGAAAAAGAACGTACCCTTACCAGGATAAAAGCTGGGTTCGTACTCAGAAAAAATCCAGAAAAAGAGACCTTCCCAATCGGCCTGAAGGACTTCAATTGTTGGGAACAGCGCTTTGAGCCTGGGAGGTGGAAAGCCTACCCCCTTCCCTTCTTCCTCTGTCCCTTCCTGTTGGTCATTTCTCAAACGACTCCCAAAGGTCCAGATGATCATGTCGTTCTGATCCGCTCTCTCATCAGCAAGATCATTTTTCAGTTTTCTGTAGCTGCGATATCGTAGATATCTATATATGTGCAGGTAGTATCTATAGATATGCTGCAGCCAGAGAAACGAATTTAATTGCTTATCCTGGTCAAATCCTAGCAGCTTGCCAATGCGAGTGACTGTACGGCGCATCAATCTGCGATGGCCGACAAGGTTGGGATCAATCAATACGAGCAGGTCAACCGTTTCTCCCTATGTATGCAGCTGGCGGGCCATTTCATAGGCAACCATAGCGCCATTGCAAAAGCCACCTAGTGCATTCTCAAGAGAGGTGATCCGGAATGTGGTATACTCACATCCATGAAACCACACATATTTGTCCGCGATCTTTCCCAAGAGGAACAGCAGTCGCTCACCGCCGGATTACGTTCCTCAGATGCCTTTGTGCTTCGTCGCAGCCAGATCCTGTTGGCATCCGCTCGCGAGGAGACGGTCCCCCGCATCGCGCAGGCGCACACCTCGGACGAACAAACCGTTCGCCATGCCATCCATGCGTTCAACCAGCAGGGACGTGCCGCCCTGCAAGCCGGATCGAGCCGTCCCCACCACCTGGCGACGGTGCTGCGAGAAGACGTGACCGCCGAGCAGTTCAAAACGGTGTTGCATCGTCTGCCTCGCGATTTTGGCTTCGAGACCAGCCTGTGGACGCTCGACTTGCTGGTCAAGCAGTGGGTGCGTCTGGGCTGGATGGCCCGGCCCGTCAGCATCGAGACCATGCGCCAGACGCTCAGCCGCTTAGGAATCAACTGGAAGCGGGCCAAGCGCTGGATCATCAGCCCCGATCCGTTATACCAGCAAAAAAAACCGCTCGCGATCGATTGTTGAGCTGGGCCTCGCAGGAGCAGCAGGCCGCCACCTGGGCGATTGGCTTCCTCGACGAGGTCTGGTGGAGTCGCTTCGCGCTGCCGCCAGCGTCTGGCTGGCAGGACAACGAGGAGTCGCTTCGCTTTGTCGAGCAATGCTGGCAGAAGGCCGATCCCGACGCCAAAGCGCTGGCCTGTTATGGGGTGTTGTGGCAACGAGGGCCGGCGGATGCCCCTATCCGAGACCAGATGTCGTTGCGCTTTGTCGATGGCCATCCTGTGAGCGAGATCACGACGCAATTCTTGGCCTGGTGCTGCACCAACCTGCAGGCTCAGGGAAAACGAGCTTGGTTGCTGAGTCTCTCGATAATGCCTCCTGGCATTCCAGCAAGATCGTGCGCACCTGGATTCGTGACCACAACCAGCAAGTGAAGGCCTCGGGCAAAGGCGTGCGCATTCTGCCGCTGTTTCTGCCCACCCAAAGTCGCCTTTATCAATCCCATTGAACTGAAAGCTGGGTGCATGGCAAGCGCGCTGTGGTGGAACCCACTGGCTTGCTCTCGGCCAAGCAACTGGCTGAGCGGATCTGTGCCTATTATCACTGTTCGTATGATGCTCATATCAAATCCCGGTGATTACTACGTATATGGCACAGATAGCCGGCTTGAGAAGCTAACTCACAGCCATTCAAATCCGAAGTGATTCACAGGAGATGATATCAGGGGATGGGAAGAGTTGACCAAGCTGGCCTTCCAGGTACGGGGGGAATCGGCACTTCTAATTGACCGGCAGCCCACTTTTTAATTTACCATCAACACAAGGAGCCTTCCTGGCGTCGCACGAGAATGTGCTCTTCCTGGGCAAGAGCGGCATTGGCAAGACCCATTTGCTCATGGGCTTGGGGCGAGCGCTCTGCTTAGCTGGCTATCGCGTGCTGTTTCGCCCAGCGGTGACGCTGGCCACCGAACTGGAAGTCGCGCATAAGGAGCTGCGGCTGCCACGCTTGTTGGCGCAGTATCGGCGCTTTGACCTGGTGCTGGTCGATGAGTTGGGCTACTTGCCCTTTGCCAAACCCACCGCCGAGCTGCTCTTCCAGTTCTTTAGACTTCGTTACTCATAATGCGTCCCTCTCTTGCTCAGAGCACTAACTGGACAGATTCCTCGGCCTGTGGTTACATTGTACCTCATTTCTGCACACCATTTGCGACATCCTGTGGACAAAAGCGCCATTCCCAGCGTCCTCAGCAGTGGTGGCGGTGCATGAGATCACGGATGGAAAGGAAGTCGGCACAGGGGATCTCTCCGCTGAGGCGGGCCACTTCCTGCTCCGATAAACACACCCACAGTGCCGACCCGGCCCCCCTCTGATCGCCTGTGAGCACTCCATGCCCTACCCACACATGCACCAGCGATGACGAGATCTGCAGCCGTCGCGCTGCCTCACGGGTCGAGATGAGGCCATCACCTCGCACGACGACAGCTCCTGGTTCGACCGGACATGCAGTGGCAATTGCGTGCTGCTTGCGCAGGCTCGCTACGCGCCCAGCTGTCCAGGGTTTGCCTGTTGGCGTGCGTACCGCTTCGGCATTGAGCTGCTCAGCAATCTGATGGTCCGGCAGACGCCTGGCAAGCTCGCGCAATCGCTCCACGAGCGAGGCGGGAGCCAGACAATGCCAGCCAATGGGAGGGCAGACAATCTCATGGCTGGTCGTCACGCCACCGCTCCACAGCATGGTCATCGTGGCCTGCCGTGGCACTGTGGGGGTCAGGGTGATCTCCTGGATGATGGTGCGCAGCAACCGCTTGCGATCTGCCATGGTGGTCGTTTCGGCCTCCCAGACGGCGGGGACATTGAGCGTCAGCTGGCGCACTGCTTCCCGCTCTTCTTCGGTCAAGGGTAACAGTGTGGTTTTCTGGGCGACGGCATACTCCCGTTCCAAGTTCCCCAGCGCCTCCAGGGCGTTATTCCACCGCTTTTCTAGTTCGCGAGCGACTAAGCGATTTTCAGGATCAACCGCATCGTATTGGCGCTGGGCCAGCTGCACCTGATAGCGTGCCCGTTCAAGCCGAAGCTGCCAGCCCTTTTCACGATTCTTTCGCTCCTGCTCCAACGTCTCTAGCGCCGCGAGCAGCGTGTCGAGCTGGGCCGGTTTCACTGCCTCAAAGAAGCAAGCGCGAACCGCCTCATCGAGATAGCGTTGGCCAAAGGATTGACAGGTCGAGGCGGCATAGCGGACGGAGGCATCCCGGCAGACGTAGCGCGGATCGTGCTTGCTGTACTGTACTTGCATGCGCCGCCCACAGCGACCACAGAGGACCAGTCCCTGGAGCAGAGCTTCCCCCTCGCGTGGCGCACCGGGGCGGCGATGGATGAAATTGTACATGTTGGCACGCAGTTGCTCCCGGTTGCGCGCATACTGCTCCTCGCTGAGGTAGGCTGGGTAGACCCCCGACACCACAATCTCCCACTCCTCTTGAGGCAATCGATGTGCCCAGCGTTCTTGCGGTTCTCCTGGGCGGGGTTGCAGCACGCGGCGCCCGTAGACGAACATCCCCGCGTAGACGGGACTGGTCAACACCTCGGTGATCATCTGGTAGGTGGGACTCACCCAGAGCAGGCGTCCAGAATCCACCCCATGCTGAACATAGCGAGGCATGAGCAGTCCCTCTGCTTGAAAAGAGCGCTGGACGGCTCGTGCATTCTGAAGCTTCGCAAATCGCTCGAAGAGGGTGCGCAAGGTCCATTGCACCTGCTCGTCGGGATCTTTGACCACGCTGCCATCAGCCAGCCGCCGGAAGCCGACGGGCAACCGCAGAAGAAGCGCCCCCCTTCGTGCTTTGTTGAGCAGCCCTGCGCGCATGCGAGCGTGAAGAATATGCAATTCTGCGGCAAAGAGAGTCCCTTTCAACCCCAGCACCAGGCGGTCATTGGGATCGCGCAGGTCGTAAATCCCTTCGTCATCAGCAAGCAAGGTATCAAAGACGGCGCACAGTTCCAGCACCCGGTGCCAATCGGAGTTGAGACGGGAGAGCCGCGAGACTTCGGTGACGAGCACCAGGCCCACCTCCCCCAACCCGATCGCGGAAACCAATCGCTGAAACCCCAGACGCTCTTTGCTTGAGGTCCCAGAGCGGCCCAGGTCTTCATCCAGCACCACGATGCGTGGACGAGGCCAACCCAGAGCTTCGGCGCGCTCAGCCAGTTGATATTGCCGTCGCGTGCTCTCCTGATGGACCACCAGTTGCTTGGGGGTTGACTGCCGCACGTAGACCATCGCCGTGCGGTCCAGATGCGTTTGCTGAATGGCAGCAGCATGATTCATGAGTTCCTCCGATGCGCTGGGCGTGGAGATGACGATGCAACAGTTCGCCCAGTTGCGCGATCAGGTCGCGCTGGGCTTCTTTGGGAAACGTGAGCCACATGGCTGGCGGAAGATCCATCGGTCGCCTCCTCTGATGAAGCTCGATCCTGTAACTGCTTCAGTATATCAAGCAGTGAACGGACGCTCGTGACACTCCACAGAGGCAGAGCCTGGGGGGAAGGAAGCGGGGGGCACTGATCGGTCCACCGCTGAGGTAATTGCTGGGTGGAGCCAGAGGGCAGTTGAATGACTACATAGCTTTCTCCCTGCTTGGTCAGGGTGCGGACCAGGGGAAACACCTGGCCCTGGAGCGGGTGGTAAGGCGCCGTCACCTGAATGAATTGGCGCTGTGGAGAAGACTGGTCTGTAGTATGTTGGTTAGAGTTCCGCTCGCTATGAACGTGCCAGCGTCGGCATTACCTCCAACCTGGCGTTTGCTCAATGGACGCAGGTCTTTGGCAATGAGCAGATGACCGTGGCGCTCTTGGACCGGCTGGCCCATCGCAGCCACATTCTCCTGATGGAGGGCGAGAGCTTTCGCCAGAGTTTACAGAAGCAGGACTCGTCATCCTGAGTGTTCGAATGGCAAGGTGGTGGCTCACTTTTCCAACATCGCGTGGCTCACTTTCCCTTGACGTTCACACTTGTCTGGGAATGACTTCAGAGAGCCGCCTGATCTTCATAGGATTCGTTATGGTATTCAGACTATGCACTTACATTCTTCCCAGTTCTATTAAGAGTAAATCAGGAAAGTCAAAAGTCATTCCATCAACGCCCGCCTGGATTGCATTTTTCATAATTTCGGTGTTTTTTACACCACAAGCCCGAATGAATAATCCTAAAGAGCGCCAGTAATCAACTAAGGATCTGGTAATTTTTTCTGCTCTGGGACAAAAGCAATCTATTTTTGCCGCCACGACCATTTTTAGCATTCTCTCGGAGAAATCTGCTGTTAAATACCCAACGCAAGCAAATGGACATTTCTCTTTGATATTACAAATTGTTTGAAAGTTTCCAGAAGTAAATGTAACACGACCTAAAAGTCTTAATTGCTCAACCATGCTTAAAACTTCATACTCGATGCCAATCTGTTTTATTTCAAGGTCGAAATAAGTACGTTTTCCATATCTTCTGAGTGCTTCTATTAGTGAAGGTATTCGCTCACCTGCATATTTATCATCAAACCATGAACCTGCATCAAGCTGTTGTAACTCTTGCCATGATGATTCTTGAAGAACACCTGTTCCATTAGTTGTTTTGTCCAGAACAGTATCATGGAAAAGCACTAACTTTCCATCACTTGTCTTTTGTACATCAGTTTCAATCCCATCAACTCCAAGTTCTAAGGCAAGATCAAAGCCTGCAAATGTATTTTCTGGTGCCAGGCCTGCCGCCCCACGATGTCCAATAACTTTCATATTCCTCTTATAACCCGCTTTCTACTTAACATTAGCTTTTGAATTACTAATTAGTGACAAGCTTGGCAAAGATGGATAATAGTTCGCATCCTGCGGAAAGTCGAAGATATCGTAGAAATCACCAATTTTTGATAAACCATCACGTGGAGAAGAAGGTGGACCATAAGATTGACCTTTGACAGCCGCCTTATTATTCTTAATTGGAGTCGAGGTGTCAAACTGGTGGTTAATGCTTGCCAGTGAGGGTAATCTAAACCGGCGCTCGATGAACTTCAAGATCGAGCTATGCTCAAACAACTGCCCTGATATATATCCACGTTTTACGAAAGGCGAGATAACTAACATCGGGACTCGGAATCCTAGTCCATAAGCATCTAGTCGTGGGGGAACAACATGGTCAAAAAATCCTCCTGCCTCATCATAGGTGAAGAAGAGAGCTGAACTTTTCCAAGCACTCGAAGATATTAGAGCATTAATCACCTGTGACATCTTCTTCTGTCCCTTTTGAATATCCTGTGGGGGATGTTCACTCACCGGTCCTTCTGTAATCAAGAAAGATACCAGGGGAAGAGTACCAGCATGCAGTGCCATGTAGTAATCATCTTCCTTGAATTGGAGACGAGGGTCATTCTGCCATTTTTTGAAGAACGTCAGTGGATTGTAATGTTCCGATGCGGTACTACCTGTTCCGAGACCAAGATTGTAACACTTCCAGGTAATGTTATGAGCATCCAGTAGGTCCACAATGGTCGGATAATCCAGACTTCCGGCACTAATCTCATCAAGACACGTGCCGCCACAAGTGCCAGATACCAGAGTAAGGCGATTAGGGACGGTTGGACCAAGGACCGAACAAAAATAGTTGCCACAAAGTGTGAATGAATCGGCTAACGCATAATAGTACTTCAGATCTGAGCCGTCATAATAACCAAGGGTGTTATATCCATTAGCAAAAAAGCCATTCATAGCTCCATTATTCCATTCGCGATGAATGTCATACCAGAAGTGATTGGGATCCTGTGAGACAGGACTTGTAAAATGATATGGTTTGATAATACCCCCCTTACCATCAGGTTGCGAATAGTTTGAGGGGACGCCAAATTTGCCAGCCTTGGGGTAATAGCCAAAGTACTCGTCAAAGCTATGATTCTCTTGACAGGCAATGATTACATGCTGGATGTAATCGGAAACCCCCTTTAATGTTGTATCTGATACCTGCGTTGCAAAAGGTCTCGCATCTCTTTTAGCCTGAAGATTTCTTCTTCTTGTCTTTAATGTTGTATCTGATACCTGCGTTGCAAAAGGGTCGCACGCATCGAGCGTCAGAGCCATCCCTGTAAGCATACCGAACTGACGTAGTATACTACGCCGAGATTGACGCTTGTGAAAAAACTGCTGTAGTTCCAAGAAGTACCTCCAAAGCATCCTCAATAGTGTAGACAATGGCAAGGATCTAAAGCTTCAACATCTCCTAAGTTGTAATGGAAAATAGGGGGTGTAGTTCAGCGACTACCTCGCCCAACTGCCGACTCACAATACGATCTACTACTTCTAAGCCACGATAAGCATAGGGTAGCGCGTTCGGATAAGCAAAAACTCTTTTCCCACCATTTGTACCATTTAAAATAAAGTAACGGTGATCGTTCATGATCAAAGTGTCAGCAACGCTTGTAACTTCTGGAAAGGTGTAGCCACCGCCATGTGGAAGTATGTTGGCATTACGCACTCGACGCTTAACACTTGCAGGCAAGGAGTGTTCGGACAATACTTCTATGTTGATGTTTGGTATTCCTCGAATTAAATATGCCGGAAGGTCTGAGCGTAAGGTAACTGGGTACAAGGTATCTATGCCGGGCTTAAAATGGTAAGAACTGAGAAGTGCTGTGTTAAGATCAGCAAAGCCATGATGGATCTGATTGGAAATCGGGGTGAAGGTGCCGAAAAGGGCTTCTCCGATTGTCAAGCACTTCTGTTTGCTGTATTCTTCGTAATGTAAGTACATCGCATGATAGTCACGGGCCATTTGTTCAATGAGGATTCGAGCAGGGCCTAAGGGTGTATGAATGACTTGCATTTGGTCTCGAAGCGGCTGGCTTTTTACATAGTCCAGCCCTGTCCCTAATGCTGATGGACGCTTTACCTCAGAATCGCCTCCATGAACCACAAAAACGTACGGTGGCAGATTTTCCTGGCTCACAGACTTAACACGGTAAGCGTTGATAAAGTGATTACCATTATCATAATCCCAATCGACCTCAATACCCATGATGTTGGGTCGATTGCGCCGAAGACAATCAGTTCGTGCTGTAACTACCCTTAGATCTGGTTCACGATCCAATCCACCAACTAGAGCTGTGCTCGTACTGATCTGCAGATCGAGAAATACTAGTGGCAGGCTTCCATCACCCCAACTGAGCATTCCTCCAATGGCCTGTCCCCATTGCCACTTTGTAGGGTAACGTGTTGTAGTCATGTCTGTTGCGCCAATGAAGAGTGCATTAGCAGGATAACCAAGGGTTTCCTGAACATAGTGCATCTTCGCCAGACCATATATCATGTTAGTTCTAGCCAAATTAGTTGCACTATCATCTACTGCTAAAGAAGTAACAATATAATTTTGGGCTCGGTCTAAAAGTTCTCTGTTATCCATAGCTTCCCCTCTCTGTTCATAACCGAAGAATCCCTCTTAAGAGGTAATCAGCCAACATTCTGCCAACTGCTCGTTCCCGCCTTAGAATAAGAGGGCGCTTGAATGTTGGAGGTCATGACATGCATTTTCATTCTTTTTTTCCTCCTACCCCTCGCTTAATGAGCTTTAGAAACTTTCGTCCTACTCTTTGCAACCAATAATGAGCAAAACCCATGCTTGCTATCCAGGCAGGAGAAGGGTCCCTCCAATTAAGATAAGGATATCTCATAGGGATGAAGAAAGTAATACAGAAGTCTAGTATTGCCTTGACTGGTGGGTTTACACCTGGTCTACCACCTTGTCGCACTGCTGCTAGCGTTGTCAACATATCGCCATTCAGGTCACGCATCCAACCACCAGTGCGATAGCTCTTCACCTTATCGATGCGCTCTCCATTTGCCCATTGATAGAGCAGATAAGGAAAGTCAACTCCTGCATGTACAGCATTCTCAATAGTCATATTGAGTCGCGGATTAATTTCCATCAAATAGGGATTACCAGCATTATCACGCCGAAACTCGAATTGGCTGTAGCCTTCCAACTCGATTTCACGCACTAACTTTTCTGCTTGATCGCCAATATCTGGCGGGAAGACTATGGCCTGATGGAGCACACTTACGCCACCTAGTGGTGGAATAGACCGCTTGGTCCACTGGGCAAAACGCGCATAGATTTCACCATTCGCATAAAGTAGACCTAGCGACTCACGCCTTCCTGGGAGAAACTGTTGGAAAAGCACTGTACCCCCAAAACGTGTCAATTCCTCGACAGCCCGAAGAGCTTCGTCAGGTGTTGTTACCAGGCACGGTCCAACCCTCGTTCCTTGTTGTGCAACCCTTATCCATGATTCTACTGGCTTGACAACCGCTGGCAGCCCAATCTCATCCAGTGCCATCTTCACCTCATTTACAGAGCTTACCGTGATACTATGAGGAACTCCTAAACCCAGTTCCTTGGCAATGTTCAGCGTTCGCTCTTTATTAATGGCTATTCCCAAGGCTGGTTCCTTAGCCAGCGCGATGTGGACCCTCGGCTCAAGTTGGGCTCGATACTGACGTAGTAACGCGATAGTGCTATCTGCGGAGGTGATCAGCACCCGTGCGCGAGTACTTTCTAGTAACTGCTCCAAATAGGTAAAATATTCCTTTGAGCCCTCCCCTGCAGGACAAACAAACGCTTGCTGACACCAACGTGACGAGAAAGTGGGTATATTAGCAAAGGTTTCCAGTGCAGCAACACGTAAACCGCGGCTTCCAAGTGAGCGCACGGTCATCAGGGATTGGCGCAATCTAGCATCCAGTATCAACGCATCATAGGTTATATTACCTGTTGCCAGTGATGAGTTGCCCTCCACTTGCAACAAATAAGCGGCTTTTCGAGATTTATTTAAATTAGAAATATTCAAGTATCCCCTCCTATTCTAGAAGAGCACCAGCCATATCTCCTCATCACCGGGCATAACGCCCGATTAGATGCCATTTCGGGCGATCAAGACCTTCAGCGTCTTTAAGAGAATGAGGAGATCGAGCATCAAAGAGCAAGTATAAATATACTGCATATCAAGCGGGATGCGGTCTTCATAACAGCGGTGACGATTTGGACTGATTTGCCATAAACCGGTCAGGCCGGGTTTTACTGAATGCCGCTTCTCTGCATGCTCGCCATAAAGGGGCAGTTCCCGTTGATGGATGGCACGTGGACCTACAAGCGACATATGTCCAACCAGGACATTGAACAGTTGGGGCAATTCATCCAGATAGATTTTACGCAGAAAGCGACCGACGCGAGTCACACGCGGATCATTTTCCAACTTCATGCGCTGGCGAAATTTCTGGATAAGATCGGCATGCTCTTCGAGATAGCTATCTGCATTGGGAATCATTGTGCGGAACTTGAGCATGCGAAAACTCCGGCCACGCAGCCCGACCATTTCCCGACGATAGAGTATACGGCCTCCATCACTGAGTTTAATACACAGAGCAATGATCAAAAATATAGGCATCAGAAGTACCATGCCAATTAAGGAGAGTGTAATGTCGATGAGACGCTTTGAAATAAGGTAGAACTGTGAGGGCCCGTAAATGATTTCGATGACGGGAGCATCTGTCATTAAAACACTGGTTGCCCTCTGACGGTAAACTTGAATTTTGTCTGTCTGCTCCTGCATGATTGTTTACCTCTCTTCCAAGAAAATCCCCTGTGGGCGACATACATCAAATATTTAAAGAATAGTTTTAACGCTATTAAAGAGTTTCTGTGCTCAAGGATCCTTCCCCTATCAGCTCATTAGATATCCTCCTTAGTAGCTTTTTAGCGAGTGAAGTCGAAGCTCGCTATCCAGGCCGGAAGAGGATCTCTCCAATCAAGATAGTCATATCCCATAGGGACGAAGAATGAAGCACAGAAATCAAGTATCATTTTTTTAGGTGATGCTACTCCAGGCCTGCCGCGTTGGTGGATAGCGTCTATTGTTGTCATTACGTCACCGCCCAGGTGGCGCATCCATTTGCCCGTCTGATAGTGCCGCATTACATCGATTTTTCTCCCGCTAGCCCATTGATAGAGGCGATAGGGGAAATCTACTCCAGCACGAACGGCAACTTCAACCGAAGCGGAGAGGCGAGGATTAATCTCCATCAAGTAAGGGGTTCCGTCGCTACTTCGTCGAAACTCGACTTCAGAATTGCCTTCCAACTCTATCGTGCGTACCAGGCGTTCTGCTTGCTCGCCAATGTCTGGCGGAACGGCAATGCTCTGACGTAGTACCGATGTGCCTCCCAGTGGGGGTACTGTGCGTTTGGCCCACTGTGCGAAGCGCGCATAGACTTGACCGTTTGCAAATAAGAAACTTACAGCCTCACGCCTGCCGGGGAGATACTGTTGGAAGAGCGCCGCTACTCCCAGCTTTGTGAATGCTTCAATTGCGCTGCTTGCTTCGCCGGGGGTGGTTACCAATTTACATGCCAATCCCAGGCTCTGACGCTCATCCCAAAACCAGGACCGGACGGGTTTGACAACGGCAGGTAAGCCAACCTCGGCGAGTGCTGCTTGCACGTCACTGGCTGTTGTTACCATTACACTGCGAGGAATACCCAGGCCCACGGCTCTGGCAATCTCCAATGTCTGTTCCTTATCGAGGGCGATTCTCAAAGTGGATTCCCTGGCCAGGGCAATACGTACTCGCTTCTCTAGACGTTCCCGGTGCCGTTGTATCAATGCCACATCTGCATCGGCTGAAGTGATGAGCACGCCTGTGCGAGTACGATCGAGGACCTGTTCCAGACGAGCAAGAAAAACTTCGGCACTGCCGTCCGTAGGACAGGCAAATGCTTGCTGGCACCAGCGTGAAGAGAAGGCCGGCACTCCATCAAAGGTCTCTAATGCTGCCACACGCAATCCACGGCTCCCAAGCGAGCGTACTGTTCCGCGATCGATGATTGTCATCTCGCAATTTGTCTAAAAACTTACTCATCGTATTTACCCTCAATTCTTTTCCACCAAGCGAATCCAGGTATAAATTTGCGAGAAAGGGCTGATCGAGTGTGAGTCGATACCACCTAGGCGGTGTTAATCTCATCACTCTTATCATCAAGCTTCACGGGGAAGCTCATAACAGACTTCTGGAAAGTTAGCAGCGAGTTTACGAGCATTCGACCCGCGGACAGCATACCCTTCCAGAAGGAGAATCCAGGTTTTAAAAGGTTCCTTACACCAGCAGCATCCGCGGCTATGAGTAGCCAGTGCCATGATACATCGACCGCAATACGATGGAGTTGTAAGGGATCGCTTTCGGGAGTATTGACGCCATAAATAGTTGTTAAAGCGGCAGCATAACCTGCCCCTCGCACACCTTGTAAGGCTCGTTGACCAATATGTTCGGCCTTCCCAATAGGGTATGCAAAAGTACGTACAGGATGGCCTAATTGCTGTTCCAGGACAGTGAGGCACTCAGCAACCTCATATTGGATTTCCGCAGGATCGTTCAAATATGCCAGCACTGGATGGTGCATGGTATGTGCACCATATGAGACCCAGCCACTCCGCTCCATTTCGCGTATCTCCTCCCAGTTCACGACCGCCTCCTTCTCGGTAAGAAGCAGCGCGGGCACAGCCAAAGCTGCGCGAACCATGGTGAGGAAGGCCTCGCGCTCAGCAACCGATTGGGCCTCGCGTGCTCTCGTATAGATTGCTCGTGCCAGGGCTGTTCGTCCCTCGGGCCGGCTCAGATCATAGCTGCAACCTTCAATGCTCGCCTTGTCCACCTGTGCCTGCTCTACCAGGCAATCACCTACCAGCCACCAGTAACAGTCAGGGCTCTCAATGTAGCCAGGAATGAGGAATACAGTGATGGGAACCTGCAATTCACGTGCCAGGGGGAAAGCATGCGTATAGATATCGTGATGCCCGTCGTCAAAGGTCAGCACTAACATCGTGCGACGGTCACGCACTTGCTTCGCTGACTTATTGACCTCGTAAAGCTCTTTCAAAGCCTCTTCGAGATGGAGTATGCGATAGTGACGACGCAGGTAAAGCAAATGATTGCGTAGATCTCCACCTGATGCACGATGGTAGTTGAGAATGATCAAGCGCGGCCCGAAGAGCCGTCTGAACCAAACAGCAAGCTGCAGCAGTCCAAGATAGTAGAAGATTGTGAAGAGTTTTTCTTGTTTAGGCATAGTTTTTTCCCCCATGAACACGTGTATGCCTGGCGACCGAACTTACTACACGTTGTGCCGCTGCTTTAGTACCAACTACAAAGCGATAGAGCGAACCACAGCTAGATACTGCAGAAAATCCGACAAAGTATAAGCCTGGTATACTGCTTTCAAACTGATTATTCAGCATATGCTTCCGCCAGAGGTTGAGGGGTTTGCCAAAGATGGCCGTCCGTAATCCCTTCTCTAGTGTGTACGCCGCCGTCGAGAGTCCATAAGGGCCAGCGCCCACTATCACAACATCATACTGTGGAGCAGATGCAAAAGCACGTTGCTTTGCGACGTTCGATAGAGCTCTCACCAGAAAACCTCCTCACTACTTAAGAAGAGAAAACCTTGTTGCTTGCTGGCGGCCATATTTTATGGTAGAGACGAAGAAGTTGCTCACGCTCTTTCTCCCAGCAGAACTCGTGCCTGGCGGCTTCTAAAGCATGCCGGTGCATACGATCAAGAGCAACACGATCAGCCAACATGCCACTGATTGCTGCAGCGATATCAGCAGGGTCAAGCGATGATATAACTTGTCCAACATCGTATGTTTTGATGACTTCCGCAGTTGCATCGAGCTGAGAGGCGAGCACAGGCAGCCCAGCCATCAGGTACTCGAAGAATTTATTGGGCAGCATCATTTGCACATTGCCGGAGTAGTCCGGGCTATAGACAATCAGGCCGAGATCTGCTGACGCCGTCCAGTCGAGCAGTTCTTCATAGGGAGCAGGTGGAAGAATCTTGACGCGGTCACTCACCCCTTCACTGGCAATCAAGGCTTCCAGCTGCGCCCGCGTGGATTTCATATCTTTGCCCATCATAACGATGACGATATCTGGGGCTAAGAACGGTGCAGCGCGGATGAGTAGATCCAGGTTGCGATCGGGTTGCAAGTTGCCCTGATAGAGAGCTACGCGTACACCAGGACCCAGTCCAAGCGCCTGCCGCAAACGGTCGTTTTTAGGGACTACGCGATAAGGAGGAAGATTGCGGATCAGGGTTATCTCCTGGATGTGATAGCGTTGCTGCATCTCCTCTACCATAGGAGGCGAAACAGTAATCACTCCGGCACAGCGCCGCAGCATATTCACAAAAAGGACAGCTAACAATTTGTGAAGCCGCTGCCTGTTTCTACTCATTTCAGATAAAGGTCGCTCAGATAAAGGCAGCTCATGAGCATCGAAAATCAGCGGCTTACGACGTATGAGCGCTGCAATGTAACATGCTGGCAGTGCCGAGACATCATGCGCATGATAGATATCTGCCGGGGCCTGGATCAAGCGAAGTGTGCTATGAATAAGTAATTGCCCTGCTCTGATGAAGGACCAGCGATCGAAGCGGGTAGAGAAAAAAGAACCGGGCATGAGGACATGTTGCAGGCAAATGCCATGAAAATCTTCCTGGGCGGGACGGGTGTGTTCCTCTTCAACATCCACAATGGAGACAGCAAATCCTGCTTCCTGGAGTGCCGTGGCATCGCGCAGCACCCGCTGGTCAGTGCGTACTATGCCGAGCACATGCATACAGACCTTGAGGGGTGATGACTCTAAAGTTTTCCCCTTCTCGAGCGAAGGGTGAGGGCGGAGCATAATTTTCATAAGATAGAACCTATTATCGCCTTTCTAAAATATCGTGATAGAGACGAACAAGTTTTGGACTTTCCTTCTCCCAACGGAATTCTTGTTCGGCAGCCACTAGACCATTACGACTCATGCGTGAAAGAGCAACAGGGTCTGCCAGCATTTTATTAATCGCTGCAGCAACCTCTGCGGGGTCAACCGAGGTCAAAATTTGCCCAATGTCATTGGTTCTAATAACCTCTGCGATAGCATCAAGCTGTGAAGCTAGCACAGGCAGACCTGCCATCATATATTCAAAGAGTTTGTTCGGCAGTAACAACTTCACATTAAGAGAATAACCTGGATTATAGAGGATCAAACCTATATCTGCTGAGGCCGTCCATTCCGGCACTTCCTCATAGGCGGGAACGGGGGGGATAATTTTGACGCGATCGGCAACCCCTTCACTGGCAATCAGGGCTTCAAGCTGAGATTTTATCCCTTTGAAGTCCTTGCCCATTATCACGATAACGATGTTCGGTTCTAAAAATTTTGCAGCACGGACGAGTATATCCAATCTGCGGCTAGGCAGCAAGAGGCCTTGATAGAGAGCAATACATGTGCCGGGACTCAAATCAAGATGCTGCCGCAGCCGATCGCTTTTCGAAACTGCTCGATAAACTGGAACATTGCGAATCAACGTCACCTCTGGAGTGTGATAGCGTTTTTGAAGCACCTCTGCATTCGGGGGAGATGAAGTGATAACTCCTTCACAGCGCGGTAGCATGTAAGTAAAAAGACGCGTTGCTATCGCAGTCAAACTACGCCAGCGCGTATAGCTTGGGTCTTCAAAAGGGAGATCAGGAGAATCAAAAATAAGCGGTTTCCGGCGCAAGCGTGCTGCTATATAACACGCCAGTAAGGCCCTTTCAACATGAGCATGATAGATATCTGCTGGTATGCGCAATAGACGAACCGTGCCAAGAAGGGTTAGCAGTGCTAGTTTGACAAGAAACCAGGGCTTGAAGCGCTCCGAGATAAACCAACTCGGCATAAAGATATGTTGCAGGTGAACGCCATCAATCACTTCCTCAACAGGTCGTGTACGTTCACCTTCAACATCAACAATAGTGACTATGAAGCCTGCTTCTACCAGCGCAGTGGCGTCGCGCATTACCCGGTAATCATTACGTGCCGGGTTTAGGAGGAGCATGCATACTTCTACAGGGGTCATGGCTGTAGGCGCTGCTTCCAGCGAGTTATCAGGATAAGTTACTTTTTCCACAATTTAAAATCCTCCCGTGCCCTCCAGTTTTTGTACATATTGATCAACGTTAAAGGTCCTCCGAGCATTACCAGGCAGAGGCTATAAACAGCGAGGGCAGCGATATAAATGGCAGCCGCTGCAAGAAATTGCTGAGCCTGTGCCAGGAAACTGCCCGCTATAAAAAGAGCAATACCAACCAACAGAGCAGCAATAAAAATGCCGAGCTTGTAGGGAATGTAATAGATGCGTTGATTTATAACATAGGCGATGAAGGCTAGCGCTATGTAGGCAACAAGTGTTGAAAGCGCTGCCCCGATTGCTCCATAGAGAGGGATCAGAACAAAGTTGAGCCCGATGTTTAGCAGAGCAGAGAAAGCCGTATAAATGATCCCTAGCCAGTTTTTCCGTCGTACAGCAACTCCAGTTGTGAAGAAACTGTAAAGACCATAGAACATCGTGGAGGCCGCAATGATAGGGATAATGGGTGCTGCTGAATGATATGCAAGTGGGAAGAAGAGAATGAGCACACCCATGCCAACCAGTGAAAAGCTGAAGGTGATAAATAGCAAGGCTATGCTAAACCAGCGAAATACAAACTGGAAGACATGGGCCGCATCATCTCTTTTAGCAATAGCAAACATAGCTGCCGGCCAGGACAACGAGAATGGCGATAGGACAACGACACTGATTACGCCACCCAGGCTGTAAGCCACACCATAGCTTGCCGTTTGAGCCAGTGATCCCAGGCTGCTGAGCAGATAGCGGTCTGAAAGTTGTAGGATCCATATTGTTACAAAAGAAGTGACCAATGGTATCCCAAAAGATAAAAGATTCCGGGCCACATCAAAATGGATACGCAAACCTGCACGCAGAAGAACAATGGGCAACGTACAGGCCACGACAACCGCATACCCTCCTCCTATTCCAAGGAGTGAACCTGCAATGCCTAGATGGAGTACGCTTACCAGGATAATGGTGGTGACGAGATTGACGAGGAGGTTGATGATGGCTAAACTCGAAAAGAGCATAGCCCGGTTTTCTGCGCGCAACCACGAGAATCCCGGTATGGTGAGGTTCTGCATAAGTACAACCAGGGCAGCAAGTCTCACAGCGCCACTCAGAGAAGAGCTTTTAAACAAAAGAATTGCCAACCATGAACCTGCCCCCGACACCGCGATGGTGACAGGTATCGAAATGAGCAACAACAAAGAGACAACGGTTGAGACGACCCTTAAGCGATCGCGTTGAGACTCATAATCATAATTGTATGCACGAAAAAAAGCACTATTCAGACCAAACTGTGTTATGCCTACCATCAGGGCAATGAGCGTATTCAGCACAACGAGTGCACCATAATCATGATGCGAGAGCGCGCGCGTTAAAAATGGCGCAAGGATCAGCGAGACGAGTGGTGAAGCCACGGAAGATAGAGCATAGATACCAGAGCTTTTAACAAGGTTTCGCACGAGCGAAACATACCCATCTGTTCCTGTGCTCTCAGAGGGGGATCCCGCCATTTTCCTCGTACCTGGAATTACAGGAATAATCCAGGTGGGTTGCTCGTCAATAGCCGAACCGTCTATCATAGGGGAATAAAACAGCTCCCGCCGGGTAGGTTCGCGATTGATCGATGGAGGCAACTGAGTGCTGCTCGCGCCCGGCAGTATGTATGTAGGATTATCATTCATCTCCGTGCACTCTTTTTCCGTTGTTGCCTCTGGCAGAGGGTTCTCTTCCTGCGGCAACGGTGCTCCTTGCAAGAGTGCGGGAGAGATAGGTTGGACTATCTCTCTGTTACGGGTATTTTTGTAATTGCTTGGCTCATCAAATAAAGTCACGTTCGGCTTTCAATCCTCTCCACGCTAACAGCTTCAGTCTTTTTTTCTCCAGCCAAAATCTCATCTAATGCTGACCAGTATGTTGCTCGCATCAAAGTGCGCCTGAACACGGCAGGACTATGGTGCTTCTCTATGTATTCTCTAGCCAGGTCTCCCATCTGCCGGCACAATGGCAGATCGCTCACGAGCCGTACAAGCGCCAGGGCGGTCTGCTCTACGTCTCCAGGCGGTACTGCGATGCCACGTCCTTCAGCCAGCAGATGCGCATTAGATAGGGGCTCGGTTGACGCAACCACTGCACAGTTCGATGACATTGCCTCCAGTACCGCCATCGCAAAACAGGCTCCTCGAGTGCTGGTATAGAGGAATATATCGCTTACAGCAAGCAGCGACATGACCTCTTCGGAAGAGATTTGGCCCCAGAGCAAACAAGTCTGACTCAACCCGCGCCTGGAAATATCTTCTTCTAGGTGCTTACGGAGTGGTCCATCGCCAGCAATGATGACGCGGACACGCGCGCTCAGATCTGGAGGAAGTAGGGAGAAAGCCCGGCTTATACCCTCCAGTGCAATGTCTATACCTTTCTCCGGCGCAAGCCGGCAGATGATGGAAATGACGATGGTATCGGCAGCAAGCGCCTTTTTCTCACGCAGGCTTGCTTTCGATTCAGCATCAAGTACGAAATGACGATTGATATCGATCATACTGGGATAACGTGTGATACGACTCGAAAATATGCCGAGGTTTTTACAAGCCTCTTCGACATCATCTCCTGGGACACCAGGGACCAGAAAATGATCGACTAAGCGAGCGGGAATGGGTGCCAGGAGACAAAGTGAGGTCCAATATAACTCAAAGCGCAGCCTGGCCAGTAAGCGAATGGCCCAATGATGCCATTTCCTGTTTACCAGAAGTTCAATACGTTCGGCACGATATACACCTGATACACGACTCGTCAGCCAGGTCAGGTGGCAATGGTCAATACACACCACTCGCACACCTGCCAGCTTTGCTGCCAGTGCTGCAAAGGTCGCTGTGAAGAGGCTATCTTGTGGCAAAATAACATGATAGCCAGCACCATGATGTATCCGCGACATGAGCTTGCGAAATCCGGCCAGGATATACAGCCAGATGTTAGGAAAGGCAGATGGCGTCATGCTTGCAGTACCAAAGCGGTAAATAGTAAAGTCTTGCGCACGCGGTCCGACGATTTGTGTTAAATATTCTATCTGCCATATATCTTTTGTTACCTGAGCAACTCCCTCCAGGACAGTAAGGACTCCCCCCATAACGGGAAATGCAGGGAGGGGGATGCAGATAGGCCGCAAAGATGCCGGTTGGGGTGCGGGGAAAAGTGCGGTACGAACCCGGCCCCAGAAAGCACGACGATACCTGCTCCAGCGCTCAGCAATCAGGTAGCGCAATCGAGGTCCAAAGCGGTGTTGATAGCCTTTCCAGCGAGAAACGATTGTCGAGCAGTGATTGCAGGTAGAAAGCCTGGCCACTGCTTCAAGCAGCATAGTCTGTAAAGCCAACTGAGAAGGGGTTGCAAGGCGTTGATGGAGTAAGTCGGTGTACGTCCAGAAGCCCAGATCAAATTCTCTAAGGATATCGTGCATCGTGGCGAGACTGCGAGAAATGAGCTTCTCGATCTGGGCATCACCGGTCAATGCTACATAGTCATAAAGCCCCAGGAGCGCGAAAAGAAAACCGTTGAGCGCATGTGTGGCCGGGTAAACAGCCATGTCCTCAAAGAAGATACCATTTGCACCTGTGGGAGCAGTAACGCCGCCGTCGAGAATATCTTGCTCAAAGGTACGAACAACACGATTGATAACCTCAAGAAAGGCTTCCTGGTGAGTAAGTTGATATGCTCGCATCAAGACAGATATGCCACTTCCCTGCGCGGAGGCAGAGAGCCAGGAGCCTCGTGGATGAAAATCTGGATGATGAAAAGAGATCGGCCACCCGCCAGCAGCTTTGCCGATGCGTTCTTCGTGTTCAATGAGCCAGTATGCCTGTGATAAGAACATGTTACGGTGCTGCTCGTCATTGGTTGCGAGATACATGTTCCAATGGGCCAAAGCATAATGTGCAATCAACGCGGGATCATATCCAGCCGGGTTTACTCGATATGGTACACCTGCTGCATCGAGTGTGCTATCTGGCAATGTAAGAAACGACGACATGTCAATGGGATATGAGGACAAATCGACGACGTGTTCTCTATTTATTGGCTCTATTTGACCTTCTATGCTGCGATGTTGTATAGACATATGCTTAGAAATTCTCCGAGACATAAGTACTGGCAAACCTGCCATAGCAGCCCATTCCAGATAGGAATTGTGGGGGTGATCTAAAGGTTGAACTTGAGCTACTACTCGATACGGCTCAGCACGCTCCACATAGGCGGTATAGCCCAGACCGACCCCGCTGAGAGGGAACGCACGAATCACATTCAAGCCAGTCTGCCACGCGCTGGTTCGCGATATTACCTCATAGGTACTGGTGGCATGTTGAAGCAGGAGGGCGATCTGCGAGGGGAACAAAACAATTACTGCTCCCGCGGCAGCAAGCATAATTACGGGTATCTGAATGCGGTAAAGAGCACGCCCAGCAAAAGCTATGAGGGCAACGAGACCTGCCAGGGCGGCTACCCACGCGCCATTACTATATGTGAAGAGTAAGGCGCTTACCATAAGAAGCGCCTCGATAAGGTAGAGAATTTTTTTCAAGGAGAGCGGTGCTTCAAGAAAGAGGCCCAAAGGAATAAAGAGCATCATAGCAAAAAAGGTGCCATTCCAGTTCGGGTCCACGAAGAATGATCCGGCACGATGAACATAGATATTGTTGGCCAGTTGAAAGTTTAGCACGTTGGCGAGGAAGCTATCAAAGCGCGAGGACTTCAATAAAAATATGCCGGTAATTGCCAGAATAAGGGTATGTATGGCCACCAGCGCCCCAAAAGCAGAAAGAAATTGGAAGAGGCGCCTGACACTTGCCATATCGCGAGCGACGACGGCCCCCAGCCAGAACATAATCAAAGCCCCGGCAATAGTATTGGGATAAAAGTAAAGAGCGTCACGCGGCGTAACGATTCCACGCAGTGCAGGGGAAATTGTCAATACCAGAAATAGAGCCCATAGCCATAAAGCACGTGGTACTACCCAGGGGAAGCGGCGCGATTGAGCTAAAAAGAAAATCAATAGCAATACGAGCGCCATTACTTGCGCAACAGCTTCCAGCCCCAGGTACCAATCAAGTAAAAGGTGAAGCGCTATGACAATAGTTGCAGCCAATTCATTCAGGCGCAGAACAATAATGATGCACATAAGCAGGCCACCGATGATCAGCCATTGGATGGTGGAGACGAGGACGCTGGTGGAATCAGCTGCTGGTAAGGCTCTGGCAAGGATGGAAGGGAGATACCCTTCCAGCGCCCCTACCAGCAGCAGTGCAACCGCCAGGGCCAGTATGAGCAATGGCGCAGATAGGGAAAGCCCTTCTCTTGCGGTTCTTTTACTCCAGAAACTACTTTTCATCATCGCTCAACTTCTCCAGATCTTTGCAGGGACTCAGTGGCAAGCATAGCCCATTCCTAGATTCGTATTCTCAGTCAAGGATCGCGTCAGCGTCACTACTTGCCGCGTGCTAGACACTAACCCTGCCGACTTATTAACTACTTGTGCGCAGGACGGCAGGGTTATCCGCAAGTGCAATGTCCACTGGGCACCTGCCTGTCGCTGAATAAAATACCCATACTGCCAACCGTTTGTCCCCTTCTTTGCTGCACCAGGAGCCATCCATACCAGGGTGATGGTGCGCTTCTGACCAAAGGTGAGCGTGAAAAAGCCTGCCCACACCTCGTGACCAAAGGCCCGGCTCGATCCTCGCGTCTCCCAGCCATCGTGCACACGTAACCTGCTGCCAGGCGGTACATAGACACGCACATAATCTCGATAGGTGTGGTTGCCATCATACCACGGACCTTTGGTCACCCATGCATAGCTTATCGTGGTGTGATGAAGAGCGTTGCCTTGTGCATCGATAGTCACCTGGTCGTTTAATGTATTGGTGACAAAGCTATTTGCCTTGTTTGGGGAGATATTAGCGTCCACAACAAAAAGGCCGTCACCTTTGGGCGACAGAATAGCCCCATCAAGCTGATAGTGCTGGAGAAGACCCTCTGCTACACTGGAGTTGAAATAGATCTGCAAATCTTTTGCATGTAATGAACTGGCCATCAGTTGCAAGAATCTGGAAGAATCTGAAGGTGCGAGCTGGCGGGCACGAGCAAGAAAGTGCTCCGCCAATAGTGCTATGAAGTGTTTACGGGTTGAAGAAAGCCCATCAGGTGAAGGAATCACAGAACTCCCGTCACTTGTCAGCCCTAATTGGTGGTAATGAATACGATCAATCAGATTTTGGGGAGTCACGGTCTCGTGATACTCTGGAATGTTGATGGGCCCGGTAATCAAAAGAGCTTGCTTGATGAACGCGGGGGTAATGGCAATTACCCCCTGAACAGGGAGATGGCCTCCTTCTCTCTTATAATTCTGTTCACTATAGCGTGCAGCCGTTGGGAAGTCCGCGTCGAGATTGGAATCGCGGAAACTCCAACTAGATCCTCCTATATCAAACCAGCTATAAGCTGATGGATAAGGAATGCTCTTGCCAGCAGCAATAAAAGATCTATCAAGCAAATAAGTATCCGTAACGTGAGCAGCCGAAAGGCGTCCTCCTGAGAGAGTAAGAATGCCATAGTTGCCAATGAAGCCGCCACCGGGTCTCAGTTCGGTCGAATCAAGCACTTCAACCATGTAGTTTGCCGGCGTACCAATGCCAAGGAGTGTAGGAGCAATAGGGAAGAGTTTGTCAGCTAGATCAAGCCCCTTCTGTAGATTAGGTATATTTTCGCGGAAGGTGGCGAATACCTTGCTAAGGCGCGGGTCAACCTGCAATTCTGCTGGCTGTAAGCGATTGACTTGCTCAACGACCAGGGCGAGTGTTACCTTGATCTGCTGAAAATCCTTCTCTATAGCCGAGAAATCCGCCATCGTGAGGCCCTGTTCCTTAGCACTCAGCAAGTTGTGAAGTCTTGAGTTGAGCAAAGCTAAGATATTACAACCGGTCACTCCAGTCTGGGACAGCTCAATGGCTATGGGCAACAGGCGTAACGCGGCGCTCAGGCGAGCACCATATATGGGAATAGACATGCTTATCCCTGGCAACGATTTTAAATCTCGCTCTACATAGGCAAAAGCAGTTGCGGCGGCAGCGAACTCGTGCTGCGCCTGAGCGATACTCTGAGTATTAAAAGGATTTTTGGGCAATCCCTTCAAAAGCGTCTCGGCTGTTTTTAGATGTTGCATGCCCATTTGTGCCAAAGACAAATCGCTATGATATTTCGCACTGTAGGTCTGGTACTCGACGACCGAAAATGCTGAACTGGCGGTACATAAGAGCACAAGGATGCCGGCAACAAGGTAAAGCCTTGTTGCTTTTCGCCTTTTGCCTATTATTCTCTGCCTATCCTCCACTTTCAGGCTATCCACAACTTTCACATTAACCACCTTTCCTTCCGTCACGTTCGCCTGGCCGCGATTGTGTTTCTTGCTGTACAGGATAGACAGATAATGTCTTTATTGTGTTCCTGTTGGATAAGTCAAGCTGAGGTTGTGTATCTACCTCCATAGGAGAAACGGGTACCATCCCTACCGCGCTGTCAACTAAGTCTTCCTTGGCCTGTGCTTCTGAGCGCTTAAAGGTATCTAGTGAGGTAGATGAAGCGGCAGCAGAGTTCGCATTTTTCATGTTACGACTACTCCTCTCACCTCCCTGCTCATCAGCGCGATAGTAATAGTAGGAATAGAGGCTGTCACTGCGACTGCGACGTTGTCTATTCACAACGCAGCCAAGGATACGAGTCCCAGCCTTCTCGAGGAGGGCTTTTACCTGCTCAAGGTTTGCCCTTTTGGCACGAGTGATATCGGCTACGAAAAGCGTGCCGTCTACCTTTGATGCCAGAATGCTAGCATCAGACAAGCCGAGTAAGGGAGGAGTATCGAAGATCACGATCTCAGCTCCGCAGCTAGTAAGAGCTGTAAGGAGCCGTTGCATAGCCTTCGAGTCGAGCAACTCGGAGGGATTCGGTGGCAAGGGCCCCGAAGGCATGACACACAAGTTCGGAATGTCCACCGCGTGGATGAAAGGATCAAGAGACAATTTGGGAGCGTTCAACGTACTCGAGGACGGTCCATGCGTAGAGGCGGAATACTGATAGTGAGAAGCCGCTTTAGAGGCGGCCAGCGTGCTGAACGCTAGTATGGCATTGCTCAGGCCCATTTTGTCTGCTGGAATGCCAAATTTTTCATGCAATGATGGACGACGCAAGTCGGCGTCTATAAGAAGCGTATTTTTACCCGCCTTGGCCATAAAAATGGCCAGATTTGCGGAAATGACGCTCTTGCCGTCACGAGGCAAAGCACTGGTGACCACCATGGTTTGCAGTGGTTTATCGATAGCCGCGAACCCGATACTCGTACGGAGAATGCGATAGGCCTCGACATTGGTATTACGCCCCGTTGGATTAATGGTATCTTCTTTAGGGTCTGCTTGCCGGATTGTAGCCAGAACCGACCAGCCCAGCAATTGGGAGAGAGCTTCTGGCGTACGAATGCGCGTATCTAAGCGCTCAAACATTATGGCTAAGAGTATTCCTAGTAGCAGGCCAAGCAGGAAGCCTGCACCGGTATTCAATAACAGGTTAGGTCGTACAGGGAGTGGCGCAGGCTGAGCAGCCTGTGCCACACGGAGGAAATCGCCGCTTTGCGCCTGTGTCAACTCGAGTTGTGCTAAGACCGTCTGCCATTGGCCATAGTGCTGCTGTAAACCAGCCAGCTCGGCTTGCAAGACGGCTATCTGGGTCTGGTTTGCTCTTTTTGCCTGCAATGCAGCGATCTGGGTGGTGATATTGTCTATCTGCTGCCGGGTAGATATGAGCTCTTGTTGAATCTGTTGTTGCGATTGAGTATTGTCCTGCTGAACCACTTGCAGTTGCTGTCTAATTAAGGTCGTTGCAATATCGTTTGCCAGAGCCGCCGCCCGTACGGGATTCGCATCTAGCGTCGCGATTTCAAAGAGTTGTGTATTGGGTTTGACTGTTGATGTCACCACTTTGGAAAGTTGCTCGACGGTCAAACCTGGATAGCGCGAGGCAACTTCACGCAGCACAGGATCGCTGACTGCCAACTGCGCTTCTGTCTGGACAAGTTGGTCGCTTGCCAGCAAGCTATTGTAATCTGATTGACTATTTGATGAACGAATAGCAACCTGGACGAGTGCTGTAGATTGATAGGTTGGGAGTATCAAGTGGCTCCCAAAAAATGCTCCCAGGCCTACAAACACGAAACAGATGACAATGAGCTTCCATTGCTTTATCAATATAGCCCAATACTGTTCAAAGGTCACGCTCGGTCCCTCCTCTATAGCAATGCTATTAACTTCTCGTTTATGGTTTCGTTGCGCTCTGTTTACTATGAAAAGCACCCTTTGCCATGCTGAATGCCTTTCGTTCATTTCCAGTAGAGGCGGGGGCTATTAAATTCGCCATACCTACCGCGTTTGTATAGACTGCGGTGAGTCGCCTCATGATATGCTCCCAGTCGTGATGCATGGCGATGTATGCCAGACCACGCTCAGCAAGCTTGTTCCACAGTACTTGGTCATCCAGAAGGCGAAGCACTGCGGCGGCGAATTCTTCAGGAGTATCGGCAACCAGCAGGTCATGGCCCGCGAGGGCTTGCAAGCCAGCGCTAACACTCGAACTCGCCACAACTGGAGTACCCAGTGCCATAGCCTCAAGTACTTTGTTCTGTATCCCTGCCGCATAAGGCAGGGGGCTAACTGCAACCTGAGCCTGTACGATGTAGGGCCGGAGGTCAGGCACATAGCCCGTAACCTCGATGCGTGGGTCACGAGCTAATCGACGTACTGAGGCCGGGGGATTGCTGCCTGCAATGACTAGTCGAATATGTGGGCGCCGTTCCCAAATGTGCGGTAAGATGTCCTCCACAAGGGTATGGACACCAGCTACATTTGCATGATAACTCATGGTGCCAGAGAATATCAATGTACCTGGTTGCCGGTGTCCAGTATGAGGGTGAAAGTAGTGTTGATCGACACCATGGGGAAGCGCTGTGATCTTCGCGAGCGTTCTCTCAGTTGTGTCATCAGAACTACCACCGGTCAGTTCTAGCAGTGCCTGGCGATCGCGCTCTGATGATACCAGTATATCATGGAAGCGCTGGAGTTGCTGACGTTCGAAAGCACGGATACGTCGTGCCTCATTTTTTCCGATGAACCGCATGATAGGTGTGGCCCCAAAGCGAGAACCCTGTTCGTAGAGACGACTGATGCAGTCGACCATATCCAAGACGACAGGTATAGGAAGAGAGTTGGGCAGAGCACCCAAGGTGCGCAGGGCCTCCACATGAATTAGATCGAAACGTCCGGATTCTACGCGTGCGCTGATTGCAGCCCGCAGGTGAGGCGCTGCACAAAACGCTACCTGGAGCGGTAATTGTGTTCCCACTGCACCCAAGCTGCGGAGGAGCTGAAAACGCCGTTTTTCCTCTATTGCAGTAATATCGATACCCTCGTGCTTGAGGGCCCGCACATCAGCTATTTCTTTTTCAGTGGCGCACAACGCGAGTACCACCACTTCGTGCTGCTTGACCAAATGGTTGACAAAGCCATAGGAACGAACTTTTATACGTGATAAGGGATAGGGCGTTACAAACAAGATTCGCACAAGCCGACCTCCAGCCTAATCCTAGGCTACGGATCCCAAATTTCTAATATCTTCCTCCGAAAAAGCTGGAGAAGCCTGCGGGTGCTCTCTCTGCATCTCAGGTTTCTCATAGTTGCCATCGCCGATGGTGATATAACGCATGCCCAGCGACTCGATCTTTTCTCTGTCGAGCGCGCTGCGTCCATCAAGAACAACCTGGCAGTCTGTGAATCGGCTAAAATCGAATGATAGATATGCTGTGTGGCCCGCCTGAAGAATAATGGCACGTACTTTGCTCTCGAGTGCTGCGGGGAGAGGTGCATATCCTAATAGCTGTAACTCTTCCTTACTGAAGAGTGGATCATCAACGTAGACAATTGCACCGCGCTCCAAGAGTGCTTCCTGCAACAACTTAGCAGACGTGAAGGCTGTTTCATGTACATTGCCCCGGTAGGCCACTCCTAGAATGAGTACGGGCTGATGAGCTAATGATCCGATAATAGCTTCGATTCGACGCACAGCATACTCCGCCATGGAGTCATTGATGCGGCGAGCGGAGTGTGCCAACATCAGCATGGGAAGTTCAGGGTCTTGAGTTCGCAGGTCAGTTTCGTTTAAGCTAGAGAAAAGAAAGTAAGGGTAGACCGGAATACAATGCCCGCCGACACCGACACCAGGGGTATGAATTTGTGATTCTTGTTGAGTATTTGCAGCACTGATAGCTGCCGCGACATCAAGTCCGTGGGAATCGGCAAAGCACGCGAACTCGTTGGCCAGGGCTATATTGACGTCGCGATAGGCAGTTTCAATGAGCTTGACAAATTCGGCTTCATCAGTTGAAGTCATACTGATGATCTGAGCGTCAAGCACTGACCTATAAAACTCAACAGCAGCATCAGTACTCCGCTGATCAATGCCACCCACCACTTTAGGATAAGTACGTAAATCACGGAAGATACGCCCACACTTCACACGCTCTGGACTATATGCAAGATAGAAATCATACCCCACCTTGAGCTTTGCACTATGCTCGAGAATCGGGCCAAAGCGCCTTGCTGTTGTACCTATAGGCAAGGTGGTTTCATAGATCACAAGCGTACCAGGTTGCAACCCGGCGCCAATAGCAGAGGTAGCAGCATCAATCGCGTTAAAGTTCACCTTATTTCTGGAATCGATGACAACCGGGACGATAACGACCACAATACCGGCCTGGCGCACTGCCTCAGTTGTATCCGTCGTCGCAGAGAGCAATCCTTTATTCACGGCGTTGGCAACTCCAGTCGCAAGCCCTGTCTCCTCTTGAATATGTGACTGCCCGGCATTGATCATCTCAACTACCTGAGGATTAATGTCGCAGCCAATCACGCGCATTCCATGTTGTGTATATTGCACGGCGAGCGGTAACCCGATCTTGCCTAAGCCAACTACGGCAACTGTCGAGGACCGCAGATAAAAGTTAGAAGCATTGTGCTGCATGTTATACCACCAAATTCTTTTTTTCTCGTTTTTGCATCTCCAACGCCTGCTGTGCTGCTGCCAACACCTCTACCACTGCCAGGCCGACACCACCGTGGGCGCGTGGTTGAGTTCCCAGGAGAATGGAGTTCGCGAAATCTTCACATTCCAGCCGTAGTGGCTCAATCCAATCGATGTGGGGAATAGTAATCGCGCCAAACCGGTAGGAGACGACAGGGTCAGCGTGGATATCAGCCCCTTTATTGTAAATTTTCAGCATCTCAGCCGGGTTGGTGTCGTCATAGACTACCATGCGCAAATCGCCAATCACGGTCACGCGGCGAATCTTACAGGGATGCAGCCAGCTGACATGGATATGAGCCGCCATGCCATCAGCATAGCTCAAATCGAGATGGGCAACATCATGAATCTGCGATTGGATATGAGCCTGGGCCTGCACCCTGATCTGCTCTGGTTTTTTCCCCACTAGATAAAGCAAGATCGAGATATCGTGTGGGGCAAGATCCCAAATCACGTTAATATCACTACGAAATAATCCGAGATTGACTCTTTCCGCTTCGATACGGAAGATTTTTCCCAGGTCTCCGCTCTGTATGAGTTTGCGCAGTTCATTGACAGCGGGATTGTATTCAAACGTATGCCCTACCATCAGGACTCGTCGCTGTTGCGCTGCCAGGGCCACCAGTTCTTCGGCCTCAGCGACGCTGGAGGTGAGGGGCTTCTCGACAAGCACATGCTTGCCATGTAACAAGGCGGCTTTGGCAAGTTGATAGTGTGTCCGTACAGGCGTTACAATGGCCACCCCATCGACATCCGATCGAAATACATCCTCCGCTAGCGTTGTAGTTTTTAGCGATGGCTGGTTGATTGCCAGGGAGGCCAGGCGATTGACATCCTGATCCGCAACTATGGTTACCCTGGCCTGTGGCAGACTATCGAGATTCCTTGCAAGCTTTGGGCCCCAGTAGCCCCAACCGATGATCCCGAAACGTAAATCAGTTTTGCTCATTATGTCCCCCACATCTGTAGCATCTTTAAGAATCCCAAGTTGTATACGTACCTGAGTTACTAACTTGAGACCCCCAATACGATGCTGTTCTTAACAGCATTGACAACTAGCTGTCTTTGCTCAGCAGTCAGTTCCGGGTACATGGGCAAGGAGACGATCCGATCAGATAAAGCCTCCGTCACGGGAAGCATGCCACGCACATAGCCATAGTGGGCGCAAGCTGGTTGCAAGTGAATAGGGGTTGGATAATGGATGCCCGTTGCTATTCCTTCTTGCTCCAAGGCTTTACGGAAATGGTCGCGTCCTTGCACTTGAATAACATAGTAACAATAAACATGAGTTCCCCATAGTTGAACGAATGGCACTTCTATTTTTAGCTCTCGAAGTTGCTCTGTGTAGAACTGTGCATGCTCCTGGCGAGCAGTATTCCATTGATCGAGGTAGCGCAGTTTTACACGCAGCACTGCTGCCTGCAGCTCATCTAAACGCGCATTGACCCCCAAGACCTCATGCTGGTAGCGTATGCGCGAGCCGTGATCACGCACCATACGGAGGTTCTCTGCAAGAGCCCGGTCGTTGGTGACACAAATCCCAGCCTCGCCATAAGCTCCCAGGTTTTTACTATAGTAGAGGCTAAAACAGCCGATGTCTCCCAAACTCCCAACCCTCAATCCTCGATAGGTAGCACCATGTGCCTGAGAAGCATCTTCAATAACTCGGAGACCGTGCGAACGTGCAAAATCCAATACAGGCTGCATTTCGACTGGATGACCATAGAGATGGACGGGGATAATGGCACGAGTGCGAGAGGTCAGCGCAGAGCCAAGTTGCCGCCAATCCATAGTATAAGTGAGTGGATCGATATCGACAAAGACAGGGGTTGCTCCTACGAGAGCAATTGCTTCAATCGTGGCAATAAAGGTATTGGATACCGTGATAACTTCATCGCCAGAGCCAATGTTACAGACTCGAAGAGCCAGGGCGAGCGCGTCGGTTCCCGAAGCTACTCCTACTGCTTGATGACATCCACAATAAGCCGCAAATTCGGTCTCGAAGGCCTGTAGTTGTGGGCCGAGGAAAAGCTGCATGTTCTCTAGCACTTCTTCGAAGGCACTCATAATCTCAGGTTTGATCGTCTGGTACTGCGAGCCTAAATCTACCAGGGGAATCTGCATGCGTGACATTACTCCTTGTTGGTAAAGTTTTCTTGGGAATATGTTATAGACCGAAAAACAGAAACCAATCCCTGCGAGCATCCCATCAGCAATCATACAAAATTATGTTTTACTATTTACTCCCGCATTCTTATTATAAACAGCCAATGCATCTAAACCCATAACAGTACTTTCCGGTGACTGTGTCCATATTAACAATAGTGGATATAGGTAGAGTAACTGGTTATGATTAGGTTAAGAAAAAATAGTAAATCATAAATTCAGGTCAAGCTTTCTTAACTGCGCTGTTCTGATACTCCCCAGCATAAGATGCACAGAAGTGAAAGCAGGGAAAGAGGACAGAGTAGTATTTTTTAGATACTCTGTAGTATGATAAGCGATTTTTCCAGAAATAACCGACTTTCTATTGAATTCTTTCATTTAATACACTCATAATATATAACATGCCCCATTGAGTTTGTCAAGGAATCTCTTTAAAGAGAGTGTGAAAAGGCCTGGGAAGCTGTTTGGTGAGGATCGGCTCGAAGCAGAAAACGTGATACAATGGGAGCAAATGAATGAAAAAGAACTAGAAAGTAAGGAGGATATTTTCCGATGAAAGTCTAGCCACACCTGACCGCCAACATCCTTTAGCACAATTGTGAACGATATCAGGCAACACGACCTCCCCTTTCATAACTTTCACAGGTATGCTAATATATATGCATCTTTTTCTATTTTTGATAGTTTGCTCTCTTGTAGAATTAAGTTAGTATAACGTTTGCCATGCCTCTAAGGAGTCGTCATACAATAAGTATCTCAGTTTCGGTAGTCAGAACAGGCCAGGATGGGTGTTACTCGCCGTTATTTCTGCAACACTTATTTTATGGCGACGACTAAGTAAAGAAGGGAAGCTATCATGAGTAGAGTCTTAGGACTTATCGGCAAGTATGAATTGCAGCGGCTGTTGGGACAGAAGGGCTTAATTGAGGTCTGGAAGGCTTTTGATACGCAGTCGAAGCGTTCTGTTGTCTTGAAGTTACTCCACCCAGATCTGCAGATCGATCCCGACTTCATCACACGTTTTAAGCGCGAAGTGCCTGGGATATCTTCTCTAGGCCATCCCAACATCGTAAAGATTCTTGATTACCAGGTCTTTCGCCCTAAAGGATCCGATGACCTGAAGGCTTACATCATAATGAACTATGTCAAGGGGAAGACCCTTGCTGACTATATTCGTTACACATCGCGCGCGGGACAATTTCCTTCTGCTGTCGACATGGTCCATCTCTTCACGGCCATCGGTGGAGCCATCGACTATGCCCATCAGCACGGAGTGATTCACGCCGACATTAAGCCCAGCAATATCTTGCTGGATAAACAATACTTACTGCGGAATCTGATGGGCGAACCCAAGCTCACCGACTTTGGTATAGCGAAAATGCTCGCGACAAGTACAGCTAAGTTCAACTCCCAGCTCAGTACATCGCTCTACATTGCGCCAGAGCAGGCTCTGTACCACCCCTCTGGCAACGAACTCAGTGATATTTACTCTCTTGGTGTTATCCTCTATGAAATCTGTACTGGGAAGCTGCCTTTCGAGGACGAGAGTACAGCCGACATCATGATGGACCTTAGCAGCAGTATGTCGCCTTCACCTGCCTCGATTAACGCAAACATCTCACAGGCCGCATCGGATGTCATTCTGCGTAGCCTGGCTAAAGATCCGGCGGAGCGCTTCACCAGCGCCTCTGTCATGATGAGAGCGCTGGCACACGCTCTTGATGTCCCAATCCCTGAGAACCTGGGCTGGTTCACCTCTCTGTCAGATCAGAATGGCGCGTCACCTATGCTTCATCCACTCTCCCAAAGTGAACAAGCGGATCTCGCTACGTCCACTGCTTCGCTAGAGAGCATGGATGAACCAGCCGGCCAGAAGGATTCCGGGTCCCCGTCAGCCAACTGGTGGTCACTTCGAAAATCCCAGCAGTCAGCAGTCGAAGAACCTGCTCCTGTCTTTGCACCGGAATCGCCGCCTGCCGCGCCATCAGGAAAATCCCAGCAGCCAGCAGACGAAGAACTCGATGTCCCGATCCCCGAGGACCTGAGCCGGTTCATCTCTCTGTCAGAGCATAATGGTGTGTCGTCTACACCTCATGCACCCGCCCAGAGTGAACAGGCGGATCTCGCTACGTCCGCCGCTTCCCTAGAGAGCGTGTATGAACCAACCGACCAGAAGGCCCCCTGGTCGCCTCCGGCTTCTCCACCTGCAACGACAGCACCTTCGAGTACTGATCTTCGTCAGTCCCCCCGATCAAGGAGGCCTGGAAAATCCCAGCAACGAGCGGTCGAAAAGCCTGCGCCCGCACCTAAGCCGCCGCGTGCTCCCCGCTCGTCGAAATCCAGCTCCTTCCGGTCCATGTCCATTGTCCGCAAACAAGCGGCAGAGAAGCTTCTATCTGTGCTTCAGAAACACTGGGCCAGTACCTCTCGTTCGATAGCAGGAAAGGTGCATAATGTGCCAATGGCAGTGGATACCTTGAAAGGAGCACTATTTCATAGCAGGGCGATAAACATTCATAAGGTGCATAACGTACCGGTGGTGGATAAGTTGAAAGGGGAGGATAAGCAAAAGATACAAGGTAAACGGCAAAAAGTACAAAGGTCTTACCTTGTCGCTTGTGCCTCGCTTCTCTTACTTTTATGTACGGCTGGTTCGCTATTCTCGTTCGCTGAGTATCATACCTACAATGCGACATATCAGCATGATATGTCCCTGGCACGCGAAGGAACACAACACTTGCAAAGAGGCCTTGGGCTTTTTGAAACGTTACAGCAAGATCCCCTCGATGGTGCTACTCTTCAAAAAGCCCAACATGAGTTTACAGCGTCCTTGATGATCTTTAGCCAGTTGGACAGCGAACTGAAGTTGTTGCCAGAGATCAGCCTATCTCTCCCGGTGTATGGTACTCGCCTGAGCGCTGCATTACATCTCTTGCCCATCGCCATTGAAGTGTCTCAAAGCGGGGTGATCGCTTGCAACACCCTGGATTTGCTCATTTCGAGGTTCCACAATCCATTGAATACGCGAGCACAGGGCCTCACGAAGGCAGATTTCAGTGTTTTAAACCAGAATTTTCAGCAGATCAAGACGATACTCAACCTGGTCATTGGCCAGGTCAATCGCTTACAACCAGGAGATTTGCAGCTCGACCCACGCCTTAACAAATTAGTTACCACGTTTCATAAAGATATACCGGCGTTACAATCGCAGCTTGATGTAGCTGAGAAGATCCTCCCAATTATCCCCACAGTTCTTGGCATTGGTACGCCAACAAACTATCTCATCGAAGTGCTCGATTCGAGCGAACTGAGGCCAGGCGGTGGCTTTATTGACAGCTATGGCATCGCCACTTTTTCAGGAGGGCAGTTAACCACTGCTCATATTACTGATGTCGACTTGCTCGATAAACCGTTTGAAGCCGCTGGAGGTCAGATTCCTTTCCCAGCCGCCTATGGATGGTTTGACCTGGCGTCAACCTGGAGCTTTCGCGATTCCAATCTTGATGCAGACTTTCCGACCGCGGCTCGCTATGGTGAGCTGACCTACAAGCGAGAAGGTGGCAAAGTCCCCGTGCAGGGAGTCATCGCTGTTACACCGGAATTCATCGAGCGTGCCCTTGCCATTACAGGACCCATCAACGTTCCTGAGTATCACGATACCATCACTGCCCAAAATCTGGTTGCTCGTATCCACTATCATCAATTAGGGCCGGGCAATCAAGGAAACTATTCATCACAGTCTGAACGTTTTATTGAAGTGTTGGCCACGCATTTTCTGGCTCCTCTTCGCCAGCTATCACCGCCAGCTTTTCTGAAGTTCTTGCAACTGATGATCAATTCGTTGCACACAAAGGACGTACAGATTTATCTCAATTCAAGTGCAGCAGAGCATCTGCTCCAAAGCTACCATCTGGATGCGGCCATTCAATCACCCGGTAGTGACAGCCTCTTTATCGTAGACGCGAACATCGGGGCAAATAAAGCGAATAGCCTGATCAGCAATGTGTTGAACGACCAGGTAATCATCGATGGGGAAGGCAACGCTGTCCATCACACGACCCTTCGTTATGGCTGGGTACTGCCGGGGCAGAACTACGGTTCCTCCCTTTACCGAGATTACCTGCGCGTCTATGCCCCACCTGGCAGCACATTGCAGGTGCAGAATGGGTGGGAGCCACGAGGTAAGAGTGAAGCACTTGGTCGTGAAGTGTGGGCAGGCTTTTTCACGCTCTCCTCCGGTCAGACCCGCACCATCACCCTGGTATGGATGGTCCCTGGTGCAGCAAAGAAGGGCACAGGCGGTTGGGATTACCAGTATACGATTCAACGCCAGGCAGGTGCTCAGTGGACGCTGCACCTGCAGGTAACGTTACCATCATGTGCAGGAAGGATCACTAAGCTGAAGGGTCTGGTATCCAGTAGTCCACAGGCAATGACGCTCACCCAATCGCTGAATGGTGACATGAATATTGGTGTTGACTATACCTGCTAACGGGTTTCCACAGGACATTCTGAGTACTTAAATTATTGACCGTTAACAGGAGGCGGTGTTCGCAATGAGTGTCGCACAGTACGCTTTCTCGAGTTGCGGTGCCTTATTCCTAAAATGGTAAGCGACAGCAAGAAAGTCAAACCTGCTAAGATAAACAGCGGCATGTTCGTCCAGCCTCCTCCACTGGTCTTACTGACCTTCGAGTTGTCGCTTCCCACGACTTCCTCCCGGGTAAGAACGGTTGCGGTTGTTGGCACAGGCGAGGCCAAAGGAGAGACAGTAGGTGCTTTAGTGGGCCTGGGTGTAGGGACAGGGGTAGGGGACGTTGCGGTTACCCCAGCCCGAGTCTGGCCGGAATCTGGGCTAACCTGTAGGGATGACTCGTTGACTACCTCGAAGTCAGAAGCATGAACGCGAGTCAAGGCTACCAGGTCGCTCTTATTCCAGTGAGGATCTGGCGCCCCTGATAAGGCTATACTATACCAGTTACTCCCGCCTTTATCAGCTACGAACATGCCGTAATGCCTCAAAGCTGTTAAGATAACACGGCTCTGTGAAGGAAATGATGAGATGTTAACACTCGATTTAAGACGAAGACGCAGACCAAAGGGTAGTGCATAGGAGTCTGTGTTTGCTCCATCAGTGTGGCGAGCAGGCCAAAGATACCTGTTTTGGGTGATACGGATAGCCCCCCGCAAAGCATGTTTAATGGCTCCTGCCGCTACTTCGTCGTAACGCACCAGCCCTGGAAGAATAGGCAAGCCGGCAGCATCGGCAGAAGTCCAACCGTGCGGGCGAAGGCGATTGGAGTTCAAGTCGAATATAGCTCCGCTCCCCGCATTCCAGCTGCCATCTGATTGGTGAGAGCTTTCCCACAATTCATACAATTTGCATGTGCCCCTATCGAGGACCAGTACATGGCGGTCAGTACGGCCTTCAATTGGAGCATCCGGTGGAATAGGGTAGGGTCCTGGATCGCTTTCGCTTGCATAGCGAAAATGCACTGGTACCTTTGGCTGAGCGCCGGATACGACGACGTAAGGGAAACCCGCGAAATTGGGGTAGCCAAAGTCATGTTGCAGTGTATCAGTGTTCAGGGCTTTTATGTAGTTTGCAGACCTGGGACGGAGCGGTAAATGGGAAATGTTATAGTTCCAGATGTTGTTGGCCGGAAAGAGGTGGCAACCACTAATAGTAGGAGAGTCAGGCAGTTGAGTGTGACTGGCTCGTGTACCAAGGCTGCCAGCTATGATGCCGCCAGCGATGATAGTGAGCATAAGGGCAAGGGTAGTTAGCCGCAATATAAGTGAAGAAGGAATTGGTTGTGGTTGCATGATATTTACCTCGTATGGATGTTGATAAATACCGCTGTTTCTTTCCTCACGTGCCTTGTTCAGACGAAGAACGCATTCTACTTTACACAGATTCATTCATAGCACACACTGTGATCTGAAATGAGTTCTAGTGACACGTGTTGCGATTCCATGACATCCCCCATTGCGATTTTACTATACGGGTTTGTACATGCTTGTATAGATGACATTGACAGTAGCATAAAGGTACCGGGTTTGGTTAAGGTTTTAGGGTGGAGTCAGGTGCACAATACCTCCTTTCGCCACCAGTCGTCAGCTTATCACGCCGGAGGAGGGGTTTGTGCCTTGTGCCGCTTGCCGACTAGGAGAGGAGGACATTCCAAACTCCGTAGCCTACAGTAGTCCGGTGACACGGGTTCCCTTGAATGGGGATACAACGATAGTAGTCTCCGCTCAGGCCGGTTGGCGATTGTATTGCCCCTTCGAAGAAGAGCGTTGGATTCCCGACACTGTCTCTCACAGTGAACCGAAGGTGTTTAGTAGTAGTATCTATAGTTCCGCTAAAAGGACCAAAGCCCAGTAGTCCGGGACCTACTGCCAGTATGCCGCTAATTTTTCCTCGCCTTTGCTGCACTTGGGTGAGGGTCAGACCGGTGCGTACCTTCGCTGGAATATCGTAAATAGTGCCCTTGTACGTTCCACGTAGAATGATCGACACGGGGGTGGGGGTGGGTGTAGGCGTAGATGGTCTAACGGTCGGCGTTAGGGAAGAAAGGTGATGCTTTGATGTGGAGTGGGTAGAACGGGTAAGCACCTGAGACAAAGAATCTGCGCTGACTCCCAGACCGATAAGTAAAACAAGTATGATGAGAAGTACAGCGAGTTTCCAGGCACGAGGAGCCTGTAGTTGCTTTGGGGCCGATACAACCGCAGGTCGTATTACTGCTTGTTTAGGAGGAAGAGGCGGAAGAGACGAGACGAATGACATACTACGAGCTACAGATGTAGGCTCCACTGCCCACAGTACCTCCCAGAACTGCTCAACCGACGAGAAATGCTTATGAGCATCGAGAGACAATGCTCTATTAATGGCCTCAGCTACATGCACCGGAACAGTCGATACTAGCTCATTCACTGGCTTCAAAGGATCGATCCCCTCGTTGTCCATTTGTGCCAGTCGAGAAGGAGCATCTATGGACACGATGCCTGTTATCAGCGTATAGAACACCGCTGCCAGCCCATAAATGTCTGTCTGTACATCGATGTCTGTACCATACTGTTCTGGTGCTCGAGAGCCAGACGAGTAGGAACGAACAGCGGCCATGGCCGTGCTGGAGTCATACCCCTGAGCCGCGCCTAAACCCACGAGCAGTATACTACCCCTTGCCTTTGGCACAACGATAGTAGTAGTGTTGATGTTCCCATGAATAATGGGAAGTGGTTGACGATGCAGGTAAGCCACCGCGGCGATGACGGGGGCCATAGCGTTTATGGCTTCAGGCCATGAAAAGCGCTGCTCCGGTTGTTGCTGCAACAGTGTCGCCAGATTTGGCCCTTCGATATGCTCCATGAGGATGTAAGCACGATTGTGCACGTCATCTGTGAGCACGGAATAGACGTGAGCCAGTGCCTGGTGATCAAGACGTGCAAGCAATTGACACGCGAGGAGGAATTGATTTAACTCGCGTTTGCTCTGGAGATTTACCTCCTTGAGAGCAAAAAGCTTGCTCATAGTACGCTGATCTTCCACCAGATATGTGGCGCCAGAGTCATCCTTGCAGAGCAGGCTCTTTATGACGTAGCGTCCTGATATAACAGTTCCAGCAGGAAGAGCGATTTGTTCCTCTTGCACATTGTCCCCTTGTAGCTTTTGCAGACTATTCCTTAAGAAATTCAGCACGCTGGCTACCCTTAGTATAAATGGGAATATCTTGCCTGGCAAGCTCAAGATTCAGCAGGGCTTGCCCTTGCCATGCACGATGCAAAACTTTGAGGCGCACCCGCTACCGATTTTTGCTTGACTTTTCTCAGGGTTTCATGTACCCTACAATTAAACAAATCCACCAGGAGATGGCAATGATAGTAATAGTCTTCAATTAACCTATACCTACTTTGCGGAAACACATTTAATTGCGTCACGACTCCTCTGGCGTCCTGCAGGATAGTTTACGCTATGGTACAGGGATGAAGGCTTTTTCATTGTTGTTGACTGATACACTTCAGGAACTATACCTTCAATACAGAAGCAGCTTGCTATCCACCAAGAGATAACTTGCTTGCCTGCTCCATAGCAGTGACTACCATAACTATACTTGCCTTATGTGTTTTCCCTATCACAACAATATCCTTGTGAACACATTTAGAAAGGCAGTTTGAACATGGCAGAACGAAATATTCCTAGTATCGGCGAAGACAAACCACTGCGTGGCTTACTCTCCCGTGCACCTGAACGCGCCATCCTGGTTGGCGTAGACATGCCAGGTAAAGGCTGGCCTGTGGAGGAGTCACTAAATGAGCTGGCTCAACTGGCTACGACAGCCGGTGTTACGTGTGTCGATCGCGTTATCCAGCGCCTGACACGTCCCCATCCCGGAACATTGCTCGGCTCAGGCAAAATTCAGGAGATTGCGGGCCTTGTACACTTTCACAACTGCGATGCCGTCATTTTCGATCTTGAGCTGTCTCCCGGGCAACATCGCACGCTGGAGAGCGAACTGGAGACGCAGGTGCTTGATCGAACCGCGCTCATCCTGATCATCTTTGGTCAACGCGCCCGCACGCGCGAGGGTCGGTTGCAGGTTGAGCTGGCACAGATCGAGTATGATCTGCCACGCCTGGTTCGGCAGTGGTCGCACCTGTCACGCCAGAAAGGCAGTGTCCAGCAGCGCGGCGAGGGTGAAAAGCAGATTGAACTGGACCGCCGCTTGCTGCGCAGACAAAAAGACCAGCTCCTGGAAGAACTGGAGCATGTGCGCACGCATCGCCAGCTTCACCGGGAGCGACGGAAAGATACTGGCGCTCCAGTGGTGGCGCTGGTTGGCTATACGAATGCCGGTAAGTCGACGCTGCTGAACCGCCTGGCCAGTGCAAACAGTCTTGCCGAGGACAGGTTGTTTGCTACACTCGACCCGATGACGCGGCGAGTACGCCTGGCTGGTGGTCAGGAGTTCCTCCTGACGGATACCGTAGGGTTGGTACAGCGACTGCCTACTACGCTTGTGGCGGCGTTCCGGGCAACGTTGGAGGAGGTTGCTGAAGCTGATCTGCTGGTACACGTGGTCGATGCATCGTATCCAGCAAGGGATCGCCAGATAGAGGCGGTCGAACAAGTGCTGGAAGAGATTGGCGCTGCTGGATGCCCGATGATCATCGCACTAAACAAGGTGGATCTCTTGCCTGCTGAAGCTGCGGCGAACCTGAACGGTGTGGCGACAATCCTGCCTTCAGTGCGGGTATCGGCTTTAACGGGGACAGGCATCGATGATCTGCTGCGCTGTATCAGTTCGGCGCTGCAAGCGCAGTTTGTCGCGCTTGATGTCCTTATTCCTTACGACCGGGGCGAGCTGGTGGCCCTTTTCCACCAGTATGGGACCATTGAGCATGAAAGCTACGAAGAAAGTGGCACCCACCTGCGCGGGCACATTCCGACCAATCATTGCGGGCAGTTCGCCGCATTATCGCACGCCTAGCAGTGGATCATGTCCCACGCGATGCGACATCCCGGGAAAAGCATATGTATGGACAGCAAATACAGCGCTTTGATTACATCGTTGTCGGGGGAGGAACCGCGGGATCGGTGGTGGCAGCCCGCCTGGCGGAACAGCCAACCACTACTGTCTGCCTGATCGAGGCAGGACCGAGCGATGTGGGCAGACCGGACATCTTAGCCGTAAAAAATTGGCCACAACTGCTAGGAACGGAACTCGATTACGATTATGCCATTGAGCCGCAGGTGCGCGGCAATTCTCGTATCCGTCACAGCCGTGGACGCGTCCTGGGAGGATGCAGTTCGCATAACTCGTGTATTGCCTTCCAGGCTCCAGACGAAGATATGGATAGCTGGCACCAGTTAGGATGTGAAGGCTGGCGTGCGAGCGATACACACCCTTATTATGAGAAGGTGCATAAGACGGTCTCTCTTGAGAGAAATCCGCCGCTCAATCCGCTTAGCCAGGCGTTTCTCACCGCCGCGCAACAAGCAGGCTTTCCGCTCATCCCTTTTCATATCGATGGTCCATTGCGCGAGGGAGTGGGCATCTTTCAGCTCAATGCGAAGGACGGTCTCCGCCAATCTAGCTCTCAAGCCTACCTGCATCCAATCTGGAAGGCTGCCAACAACCTGACCGTGCTCACGAACACCCGTGTAAACAGCATCCTGCTGGACGAGACAAACACCGCGTATGGGGTGGAAACGGATACTACCACGATGCTGGCAACACGAGAGATTGTGCTGTCCTGTGGGACATTTGAGACCCCGAAATTGTTGTTGTTAGCAGGGATTGGCCCGCGGCAGCACTTACGCGAGCTGGGTATCCCCACACGAGTGGAGCTCCCAGGGGTAGGAGAGCATCTCATCGATCATCCAGAAGGAGTGATGATCTGGGAGGCCACGCAACCGGTGCCAGAGGAAACAACCCAGTATTGGGAAGTCGGACTCTTTGCCAGAAGCGATGCCACATCATCGCTGCCCGATCTCATGTTTCATTTTGGAGTCGTGCCTTTTGATTGGCATACGGTTCCTTTAGGGTATCCAACCGCCGCCTCTGGATTTTCGATAACGCCCAATGTGATGCGGGCCAGGAGCGCAGGCGTGGTCCGGCTGCGTTCCGCTGACCCGAACGATCCCCCGCTGATCGATTGTCGCTATTTTACCGATCCCGAAGGCTACGATGAAACTCTGCTGCTCGCAGGACTGAAGCTGGCCAGAGGCATCGCCCAGCAACCAGCACTGCAACATTGGATTAAGCGGGAACTTGCTCCGGGCAGCGCAGTCCAGAGTGATCGAGAGCTATCCGAATATGCACGTTGCACTGCCAATACAGTGTATCATCCAGCAGGCACCTGCAAAATGGGGGCTGCAGGCGATCCACTCACCGTGGTCGATGCGCAACTGCGCGTCAAAGGCGTGCATCACTTGAGGATAGCAGACGCTTCCATCTTCCCAAGTATGATCAGTGTCAATCCGTGCCTGACGTGCATGATGATTGGCGAAAAATGCGCAGATATGCTGAAGCATGAGCGGTGAGCGTAGAGAGCAACCTGGAAAGGTCCAAAAGATATGGCATTTATAACGGATGTGCTGATCGTTGGTGGAGGAGTAATCGGCAGTTCGATTGCGTATCACCTGGCACGGCAAGGAAAACAGGTACTGGTCATGGAGCGCTCCTCTGTCGCGGCAGCGCCAGCCGCCTCCTGGGCCAGCGCAGGAGGCGTGCGGCGGCAGGGGCGACATTCCGCCGAGGCCAGGCTTGCCAGCGAGGCTATTGAGCGCTGGCGAACGCTGGAGCAGGAACTGGAAGCGAACTTGCATTACCGCTGTGGAGGCAATTTATTACTTGCTGAGAGCGACGAGGAGGCAGAGCAGCTTGCCATCTTTGTGCGGCGACAGCAGGAGATGGGCTTCACCGACGTGCGATTGGTGGATCGCCAGGAAGCGCTCGCGCTTGTGCCGGGGCTCAATGATCGCGTGGTGGCTGGCAGCTACGGTCCCAGCGACGGGCAGGCCGATCCTGTGTCCACTACCCGGGCACTTGCGGCTGCTGCACAACGTCACGGCGCGACCTACTGGACTGAAACCACAGCACTGGCTTTGCTCGCTCATTCTGAGCGAGTCACGGGAGCGCAAACGGAGAGAGGTGAGGTGATGGCTGCACATGTAGTGCTTGCAGCCGGAGTGTGGAGCGATGAACTGGCGGCTTCAATCGACCTGCGGCTGCCGATCCCAACCGGTGCTTTACAGATGATCCTCTCTACTCCAGCGCGGCCTGGTAGTCTCCTGCCGGTGTTGAGCGCGGTCAGCCGTATGCTTTCGCTCAAGCAACTCGCCGATGGCGCATTTTTGCTGGGTGGAGGCTGGCATGGTAATCCTACGGCGGACAGGCGTTCCTATACAATGCGCCCAGAGAGCATAGAGGGCAACTGGGTAGCCGCGTGCGAACTCCTACCGATCGTAGGGGGACAACGCATCGAGCGCGCCTGGTGTGGCCTTGAAGCCCTGAGCTTTGATGATATTCCCTTCATTGGGAGCATTCCAGGGCTGGATGGATTCACCATAGCAACCGGCTTTTCAGGCCACGGTTTCGCCATCGCGCCCGCCGTTGGTCGCAGCGTGGCCGATCATGTCAACGGCCAGCCGACTCCGGAGCTGGATGGTCTGAGTCCCAGTCGCATCGCGAGTTTTTATCCTGGCCAGGCCGAGGATCTTATCTCCGGCACATAGGCATGCAGCGTAAGGAGCACCGAAAGATATGCGGGTAGTGCACAAATTAGTGACAATGTTCGCTGTTTTTGGTATAATACTTTTGAAAATGAAGTTTTTACAATAATCGATGCAGGCTGTTTCGCCAAAGGTGAGAGGCAGTATATGTCGATACAGGAAACGGAACTCGATTACCAGGCCGGATATACACGCATCATGTTGTACGCGGAGCAGGCGCGTGCTGCAGGCTGGCGGTTGACCGATCGCCAACTAGTCCGCGAGATCTTGCAGAGAGAACGGGCTGCACAGATTCGCGAGAAGAGTTCTTTACCTATCCTGGGGCAGGGTGGGCGTTCTGCTGCCTGGAACCGTGGGCAAGCAGATGCCCTGCGAGCGCTTCTAAGAGAACAACGAGAGCAACTCTGACACTCCCCCACATGAATGACTGTCTTTTACCCACATTTAACAAACCGATTTTGTGAAAGAGCCTGGCAAGCTGACTTGTATTGTAGGGATTGGCAAAATCTCTGCTTTCTAGAGCTAAATGCCAGGCGGCTTCCCAAAAATGTGGGTAAGAATCAGACATGAATGATGGGGGTTACCCACCTAGGTTCTATAAAGCCTACCTGCTCTCCTCCATTCCTGCGGACCCTGTCATTATTACCATAAAGCGCCAGAAGGCCCCGGCCATTGCAGGCCGGGGGATGAATGGCGTACTACCTACCACTAGATGCCCTTGACAAATCTCCTGGTCTGTAGGACATTCGTTCTATGTTGAGCGAGATCAAAGCCAAGCGAAATATCGCGCATTGCTGCCGATATCACGTGGTCTTCAGCCCCAAGTATCGACGGAACGTGCTGGTCCCTCCCAGAGATGGCAGGCTGAAAACGCTTATTCTCGAAATCACCCAGAAGTGGGGGCAAGAGTTCATCGAAATGGAAGTGATGCCCGATCATGTCCGATGGCATGGTAGGATGTGATCCGCAATTTGGTATTTATCGCCTCGTCAAGTATCTCAAAGGCATCAGTTCCCGATTGCTTCGCCAGGAGTTTTCCGCCTTAAAGCGGAAATTGCCCAGTTTGTGGGCGACGAGTTATTTTGTGGCAACTCCAGGGGCGTCACGCTGGAGTCGCTCAAGCGCTACGTGGAGGGACAAAAGAACCGATGAAACAAGCCTTCCTCTACCGCCTTTTTCCGACCAAACACCAGGAAGCTACCTTGCGCACCCAACTTGCTTTATGTTGCGAGTTATATAATGCCGGCCTGGAAGAACGCCGAGAAGCCTATCGCATAGGTGGCAAAAGCATCACCTTCACCGGGCAAAGTGCGCAACTCCCCGCCATCAAAGAGCTGCGCCCGGAGTACGAGGCCATCTATTCCCAAGTGTTGCAAGATGTCTTGCACCGGCTAGATAAAGCCTTCCAAGCTTTTTTCCGACGGGTGAAAAACGGGGATGTCCCGGGCCATCCAAGATTTAAGCCGTGGTTCCGCTATACCTCGCTCACCTATCCACAATATGGCTTTGGCATCGAAGCATGCGGGCCCGCTCCACAGGGCAAGAACCGCCAGGCCAAACGCTGGGCCAAACTCACCCTCGCCAAGGTCGGGACCATCTGGATGAACATGCATCGCCCATGCAAGGGGATGATCAAAACCTGTACCATCAGTCGAAGCGCTACGGGAAAATGGTACGTGAGCTTTTCGTGCAATGAAGTCGAGCCGGAGCCGCTGCCTGAGTCAGAGGAAGAGGTGGGCATCGATGTCGGACTGGAGACGTTTGCCTATCTATCCACTGACGAACAGATCGAGAATCCCGGCTTCTTCGCGGAAGAAGCCCAAGCCCTGGCCCGTGCCCAACGCCGGCTGTCCAAAGCGGCAAAAGGCACGCACAAGAGGAAGAAACGGCGCAAGGTGGTCGCGCGTATCCACGAGCGGATCAAAAACCGGAGGCAGAACTTTATTCACCAACAAGTCAGCTGGCTGATTTCGCGATTTGGGTTGATTGCCGTGGAAGCCTTAGTGGTGCGCAACATGGTCAAAAACCCCCGACTTGCGAAATCCATCGCCGATGTGGCCTGGTCGATGTTCTTCACCCACCTCATCTTGAAAGCGGAGGAGGCTGCAAGGTGTGTGGTGAAGGTTCCACCAGCCTATACATCGCAAACCTGTTCGGTGTGTGGGCATAAGCAAACCATGCCCCTCTCGGTTCGGATCTATGAGTGTGAAGCATGCGACAGCGTATTGCATCGCGATCATAATGCATCACGGACTATTTTAGGCTTGGGACGACAAGCCCGCGTCATTCCAGATGCCCCCGCCTTGTAGGCGTGGGGAGTCGTCACCGTAGGAAAGAAGTCCCCACGAGTTAAGTGTATCAACTTATCACGTCCTTATGTATGGTTACATATCAATTTTTATATCCTTTTTCCATGACATAGGCGGCGGTAGATGGCAAAGATTGTGACGATCCTAAACTTCAAGGGTGGTGTAGGTAAGACCACTTAATGGATTTTCCACCTTTTTCACACGTCAGTTGTTCCTCAGTCAATTCGTACTGCTGCATGATTTGCCAGTCCTGCAAGCAAAATGCTGTGGGTACATCCGGCTCTAAATACCGCATTTCCCTCACCAGGTTGAACTTTTGAGCGCGTGTCACCATTGCTAAGGTATTTCGTGTTGGCAACAACTTGAGCAGTTCTTCTCTTAAGGCGGTTGCGTAGTGCTGACGAAGAATTGCATCTTCCTCATTAGTCCAGCGTATTGATGCGTTTCCGTCTCGGTAACACACTCCCTCGTCAATTCCCCATTCGGGGTCATACCAATGGATAGACATGGTATAGAAGTGTGGGGAGAGTGGTGCAAGCACTACCTTTTTGACAAAGGTATCAATCATCAGGGGTATTTCTTCAGGTAACACAACATCTTCCCATGCGTCCCCTGCTTCGCGCATCAATTGTTTGTATGAGCGGCGTTTCTGTGCGTGGGTCTTGTTCGCTGTCACTTCGGCTAGCCGTGCGCGTAACCTGACTAAATCCTCCTTCAAGCCTCTATAGGTTGCGTTGGCTTTTTTCTGTAGGTCAGAGTCGGTGAGTTCTCCTAATTCGGTTTGTTTCTCAATCCTTCCCATATGCGCCTCAGCCGCTTTGATATCCCGCTCTATATCCTGCTGAAGTCGCAGTTGTTCTTTTAGCTCCTCGTCCTCATGTTCAAGATATCCCTCGAATTCCTGTGCCTCCTGAAGTTTCTTGATGAAACGGGCAATGAAGATGCTGTCAACGTCGCGGGTTGTTATGAGGTACTTTGAATGGTACCTATCCCAGGGATTGTTGATGAAAAACCCGTAGAAGGTTTCTATACGCTTCTGTTGTCCCTTCGTCCCTTTCACCGGCAGTGGATATGTGCATGAGTAGATTTTATACGCCGGATCAGCAGAAACAAGCTGGTTTTTCAGGTAGGCGGGTCGCTGTGCGTAATGTTTCTTTGCGTATTGCTTTCGCTTCTCCAGCAGTTCTTCATTTGGCGTACCGTCAAGGTTTGTTGCGGACAAACGGTTATACGCATAGATGAAGATTCCGTAGTCAACAATGGCCGTGTGATTGTCTGCTTTCACTACTGCCCCTTTATATACCCAATACCCTGCATACGCAGGATTGGAAAGCAGTGATCGAAGGCCGCCTTCTGAACCGATGGTGTATCCGATAATCCTTCCTTGCTCGTCGTACACCTGTGTGTACTGAGTGAATTTCTTGACAATTTCCTCTTCAATGCCCTGTTCAAACGCAGGGAAGAGATAGGGACGCTTCAAAATCTCACGAAGCAGCGCATTGAGGTTTCCGACAAGTTGGCGGTATCGCTCAAACAGCCAGAGAACAATGACGACATGGGGTGGATAGGGAATATATTTTCGGTAGTCGGGATTTTTCTTTCCGTCTAGCTTCTCGCGTCGGTCAACGATGTAGCCGATAGGCAAGTTCCCCCCGCTCCAATACCCTGATTGCCATAACTCCTCTTGCGCTGCAAGCATACGTCCGTATACATGGTTCTCAAGATAGCTCCATGCCTCTTCACATTTGCGGCGAAACTTGTCAACGTGCCAGGGAATTGAGAAGTCATAGACAAAATCGATGCCGGTTCGCCAGGGATTAGGCGTCACAACCTTGACTCCGTAGGTAAAACATATTTCCATGAACTTGCTGTATTCCGCTCCCCAACGGTCACGGAATAATCTGTCTACCTGTGCGGCTATCACCACTTTCACTGTTCCATCCTCGATACGCCGCAGCATTTTGACAAAGGCTGGACGTTCTTCCATCTTGAGTTGTCCTGATAACCCTAAATCATCGGTGTCCATGATGATATGTGCTTCATCGTCAACCCAACCGCAAAGAATGGCAAAACCCTTATCCTGCTGCATTTCTGCTGACACGTTTTTCTTTTGCTCCGGTGTGCTGACGCGGGGATACACTTGACACGCGTGATCGGTTGGCAACTCCTGCG